>ERZ1034980.203-NODE-203-length-49775-cov-35.409111_pt1 | contig 49775 bp, 37 predicted proteins | sample MGYA00520622_ERZ1034980 | MGnify/ENA primary metagenome ERZ1034980 (study PRJEB33766, sample SAMN09781791) | gut metagenome | biome: gut microbiome | host: Homo sapiens | place: Madagascar | study: EMG produced TPA metagenomics assembly of the PRJNA485056 data...
TCCGTGAGGGCGTCGTGGTCGATGAGCAGATCTGGCAGCAGTGCCTCGATCTCGCCGCCGGGAAGATGGAGACGAAGGACATCTCCAGTGCCTGCGTACTCGACAACATGCAGGAAGAAGAGAAGAAGTAATCACATCTGTTCGATCGGATATCCGGTTAGAGATGAGCATATCATCGGGCCTGCGGACGGCCGCAGGCCCATCATATAAAGTTTGAATCTGAGAAGGAGTTCACTATGTTTTTTTCACCATTAAGTCTTTCGACCAAGTACAACTACCTCGATGAGAAGTTCCAGGCTGCGTATAAGTGGCTGGCAGAGACCGACCTCGACCACACAGCGGTCGGCAGCTATCCGGTATGCGAGGGCGTGACGGCAAACGTACAGGAGTACACCAGCTTCCCTGCAAACGAGGGCTTCTTCGAGACCCACGATAAGTTTTTCGACATCCAGTATGTGATCTCCGGCAAGGAGCAGTTCGGCTACTGCAAGCGTGATGGACTCGTACTGAAAGAGGATCATCCGGAGAACGATCTTAAGTTCTATGAGGAGCCGGCACTCAGTGGTACCGTACTTCTGCTTCCGGGCGACATGATCGTCGTTGCACCGGAGGATGCACATAAGCCACGTACCTGCACGGCAGAGGGACCGGAGTTTGTCCGGAAGGTCGTCGTAAAGGTCGCTGTTTAATCTGAAAGAGGAGAAAACTATGAAAGCTATCAAACTTGCGGAGCCGTGGAAGGTTGCCTGTGTAGATATCGAGAAGCCGGTACCGAAGGAGGGAGAGGCACTGATCAAGATTGTGACCGCGGGTATCTGCGGCAGTGATATCGGTGCATTCCGTGGCACCAACGGTCTCGTTTCCTACCCGCGTGTGATCGGACATGAGCTCGCTGGTATCGTTGAGTCGATTCCTGAGAATAATAAGAAGGGCATCAAGGTCGGCGACCGCGTCGTCGTGGATCCGTATCTGTACTGTGGCCACTGTTATCCGTGCAAGATCGGCCGCACCAACTGCTGTACCGATCTCAAGGTGCTCGGTGTGCATGTCGATGGCGGTATGGCAGAGTACTACTGTCACCCGGCGGATATGCTGATCAAGATCCCGGAGGGCATGAGCTGGGAGCAGGCAGCGATGGCAGAGCCGCTGACCATCAGCCTGCACGGCATTCACCGTGGCGGTCTGAAGGCAGGTGAGTACTGCGCGATCATCGGTGCAGGTCCGATCGGTCTCGTGGCCGGCATGGTGGCACAGGCATACGGTGCGCATGCGATCCTCCTCGATCTCGTGCAGGAGCGTCTCGATTTCGCGAAGAGCCTCGGCATCGAGTACACCATCAACTCCGGCACGGAGAATCCGGTGGAGCGTATCAGCGAGATCACAAACGGCGAGATGGCCCATCAGGTGATGGAGTGCTCCGGTGCAAACCCGGCGGTTCGCCAGACGCTCGACCTCGTATCGAACGCGGGTCGTATCACCCTGACCGGATGGCCGAAGAAGGAGACCAGCCTTCCGACCGATATGATCACGAAGAAGGAAGTCGACATCCGTGGTGCACGTACCAGTGCCGGTGAGTTCGAGGAGGCCCTCGACCTTATCTTCACGAAGAAGGTCGACATGATGAAGATCATGACGAAGACCGTCACCATGGATGAGGCTCCGGCGACCATCATCGACATCGAGAAGAATCCGGGCGACTACATGAAGGTCGTTGTACGCGTCAGCGACGAGGATTAAACACGCTAGCTACACTTTTTCCTATCCTATAAAGCAGAAGGCCCCGCACCGTATGGCGCGGGGCCTTCTGCTTTTTCTATAGGTATCATGTATGTACGCTGTTTTTCTTATATCTGACGTAGCCGCGCGAAAATGGCGAAACGCAGTCGTGCAGGCGCTGCTTTTATGATAGGATAAAGGAGATTCTGCGTTCGGGAGGTAGGGCTATGTATGATGGTGGCGGTAAGAAAAATCTGAATCTGCTGATACTTGAGGTCCTGAAGGATTATTCGGATGAAGAGCATGCGCTTACACAGCAGCGGGTGCTGCAGCTTCTGAAGGAGAACTACGGGGTGGTGTGTGACCGGCGTTCGGTCCGAAATAACATCGACTGTCTCATCGAGTACGGCTTCGACATCGATACGGAGAAGGGCTATCGGTTGATGTCCCGGACCTTCGATGATGCGGAGCTGCAGATGCTCATCAATTCGGTGGTTTTCTCGAAGTTTCTGACGAAGGCGCAGGCGAAGCAGCTGATCGATAAGCTGGTCGATGAGAGCAGCCGGCACTTCAAGCCGCGCTTCACGCACCTCGCCAATATCACGACGCTCCAGCATACGGAGAACAAGCAGGCGATGATCAACCTGGATCTCATCGATGAGGCCATCGAACGAAAGCAGAAGCTGTCCTTCATCTATAACAGCTACGGGACGGATCGACGGATGCATCCGCGGCGGAAGGAGCCGTACATCTATAATCCCTATCAGATCGTGATGTCGAACGGGTACTTCTATCTCGTCGGCAACTATGATAAGTACGATACGATTTCGCATTACCGCATCGATAAGATGACGAACATGGAGATCCTCGACGAGGAGCGGAAGCCGGCGCGGGAGGTGAAGGGCATGGAGCATGGCCTCGACCTGCCGAAGCATATGGCGGAGCATGTCTATATGTTCTCCGGCGAGTCGGTGATGGTGCTGCTCCGGACGAGTCAGCGCAGCATGGACATGCTCTATGACTGGTTCGGAAAGGACTTCCAGATCGTCGAGCAGTACGAGGACGGGATGATGGATGTCCGCCTCCGCTGCAATCAGGAGGCGATGGAGTACTGGGCGCTCCAGTACGGCAAGTATGTGACGGTGCTCGAGCCGGCGGAGCTTCGGGAGAAGCTGCGGACGGACATCGCGGAGATGGCCGAGAGATATAAGGAGAATAATATATGAAGATAAATGAATTTAAGAGAACCGGAACGGCATCCGAGGAGATCTCCGAGCGGGAGCAGCGGCATCGCATCCTCGCACGGGAGGCGGCCGAGGAGAGTATCGTTCTGCTGAAAAACGACGGGGTGCTGCCGCTTCCGACCGGGATTCCGGTGGCGCTGTTCGGCGCAGGTGCGGGGCTTACGATCAAGGGCGGCACCGGCTCCGGGGATGTGAACGTGCGGCACAGTGTGTCGATCTATGACGGATTCATGCTGGCGCGTGTGCGGGTGACGAGCAAGGACTGGATCGAGGATTATGAGGAGCGCTATGAGCTCGCGCGGCAGGCGTGGAAGAAGCAGATCCTCGACGAGTGCGGCGGCAGCACCGATGGGCAGCTTTTCTTCGATACCTATACGAGTCACGCCTTCGAGATGCCGGAGGGGCGTCCGATCGAGGACACGGATGTGCAGGATGCGAAGACCGCGGTCTACGTGATCTCCCGTGTGGCCGGCGAGGGCAGCGACCGTCATCTTGCGCAGGGCGACTACTATCTCACGGATCATGAGCTCGAGGATCTCCGCGTGCTCGCGACCCTGGTCGAGAAGATCGTCATCGTGATCAATGCCGGTGCGCCGATCGATCTTACGGTGCTCGAGGCGATGCCGGAGGTGAAGGCGATCCTTTTCATGGGGCAGGCCGGCGAGGAGGGCGGCAATGCCTGTGCGCGCATCCTGCTCGGATTTGTGAATCCGTCGGCGAAGCTGACCGCGACCTGGGCGAAGCGCTACATGGATTACCCTGGCGCGATGGAGTTCAGTGATGTCCGCGCGCAGCTTGCGGAGGGCAATGTCTCCGGCGTTGCATCGTCATGCGACGGTCGTGCAGTGACGGGCGAAGCTCCTTCCGGGGGCAATGCTGCCGACGGGGCTCAAGTGGCCGGGACAGACGGCGAGGCTGCGGTGCCGGTGGCCGGCGCTTCGCAGGGCGCGAAGGCGGCGGAGACGATCGACCGGGACGCTCTGCTCGCGCGTTCACGCTATGAAGAGGGCATCTATGTCGGCTATCGCTACTTCGATTCTTTCGGGGTGGAGCCGCGCTATCACTTCGGTCATGGTCTGAGCTACACCTCGTTTGCCATCACGGCGGAGGCACCGCGGGCCGCAGCGGATGGACTGTACATCCCGGTGACCGTCGAGAATACCGGAAATCCGTACGCCGGAAAGGAGGTCGTGCAGGTCTATGCGGCCTGCCCGCAGCCGGCGGAGATTTCCGGTGAGGATGGCGTGAAGACAGCGACATCTGGTGAGAAGGCGGAGACATTGGCGGAAGCGGCGGTGGACGGCGGCGCAGGCGCGGAGGCGTCGGCACAGGGCGCGAAGGTCGAGGCGAAGGAGTTTAAGCGGCTCGTGGCGTTCCGAAAGACGCGGCTCCTCGCACCGGGTGAGCAGGAGTCGATGACCCTCCATGTGGACGGGCGCGCGCTCGCCAGCTTCCGCACGGACTACGATGCAGCGCATGGCGCGTGGGTGATCGAGGCCGGAAGCTACGCGATCTTCGTCGGCGACAGCTCGGAAGAGAGCCGGCTGCAGCTCGCGGGTGTGGTCGAGGTCGCGGAGGAGAAGGTGCTGGAGATCGTGCCGCACATCTGTCCGGTGAAGGACGCGGACTTCCATGAGTGTGCGGCACCGGTGGAGAGCCTTCGCCGGAAGACGCAGGCCTGGAGTGACCGCTGGGCGACGATGAAGCAGGCGGCGCAGCAGGGGAAGCGGATCGCGGGACTCGGTGCGAAGCTGGGCTGGACGCAGGCGCTCGGGGAGACCGTGTGGGCGCCGGGCGAGGAGCCGGTGTTCCGGAATCCGCAGGACGACATCGACCGGATGGCGCATGCGATCGCCAGTGCGCTCGAGGTGAAGGACCTGATCCCGCTTCTGATGGGTGAGTTCGACATGCATGCGTCGGCGCTCGGCTCTGCGGGTCAGCGGGTGCCGGGTACGGCGGGCGAGACCAGCCGCGCCCTGGAGGAACTGCTCCATGTGCCGGGCATCTCGATGGCGGATGGGCCGGCGGGCCTGCGCCTGACCCGCTCGTATCTCGTGGAGCGTGCGACGGGCGAGGCCCTCAGCGTCGGCATCGATGCGAACCTCGAGAACGGCTTCTTCGCGTCGGAGCCGACAGAGCCGGAGAAGTATGAGCGCTGGTATCAGTTCACGACGGCCTGGCCGGTGGGCACGAACCTCGCGCAGACCTGGAATGAGGAGCTGCTCGGGGCGGTGGGCCGTGCGACGGGCATCGAGATGGAGGAGTTTCATGTGGCCTGGTGGCTCGCACCGGGCATGAACATCCACCGGAATCCGCTGAATGGACGAAATTTCGAGTACTATTCGGAGGATCCGCTGCTTACCGGAAAGATGGGAGCGGCGATCACGAAGGGCGTGCAGGCGCTTCCGGGTGTCGGCACGACGATCAAGCACTTCGCCTGCAATAATCAGGAGAACAACCGCATGGGCGTCGACGCGATCGTGTCCGAGCGGGCTCTGCGTGAGATCTACCTGCGCGGCTTCGAGATCGCGATCAAGGAGAGCCAGCCGATGTGCATCATGACGAGCTACAACGAGATCAACGGGGTGCACAGTGCGAACTGTGCCGACCTCTGCACGGAAGCAGCGCGGCGGGAGTGGCACTTCCTGGGCGTGATCATGACCGACTGGGCGACAACATTGGACTTCGGTGGAGCAGATGCAGCCGGCTGTGTGGCGGCGGGCAACGACCTCATCATGCCGGGCACACCGTCTGACCGTGAGCGCCTCGAGCAGGCGTATGCCGAGGGACAGCTCAGCGAGGCGGACATCCGGAGCTGTGCGGAGCGCGTGCTGAACATCGTGCTCAGGACGAATGGATACGAGGACGCGACGAGTTACTACACACGCTTCGCGTGATGTGTGGATTACGCTTTATGATTAGAACGGTCTTCGGTGATGGAGGCCGTTCTTTTTGTGTGGAGCGCTTCTTGTATTTGGAGGCCGGGACCGTTATAGTAGACGCAGTATATTTGTAAGGGAGAGTGTTATGGCTAAACTGATTTTCCGCTACGGTGCGATGGGCAGCAGTAAGACGGCGAATGCGCTGATGGTGCGCTACAACTATCTGGAGAAGGGCTATGTGCCGTATCTTCTGAAGCCGGCGACGGATACGCGTGATGGGAAGAGTGAGATCAAGTCACGCATCGGACTGCACGCGGAGTGCGAGCTGGTGTCGAGCTTCCTCGGACGGCTCGAGACGATCGATTTCGTAAAGGAAACGGTCATCATCATCGATGAGGCGCAGTTCCTGAGCCCGGAGGAGGTCGAGGCCTTCGCGCATATCGTCGACGATCGGGAGATCACGGTCATCTGCTATGGGCTGATGACGGATTTCCAGAGCCGGCTGTTTCCGGGTTCGCAGCGCCTCTGTGAGCTGGCGGACCGCCTCGAGGAGATCCCGACGCTCTGCTGGTGCGGCAAGAAGGCACACTTCAACACGCGTTTCAGCGACGGAAAGATCGTGCGCACCGGTGCCCAGGTCATGCTGGGCGGCAATGAATCCTACGTGGCGCTGTGCCGGAAGCACTACTTCGAAGGCCGGCTGCACGGCGACCGCCCACACGAGGACCTGACGCGAGACATCGCGGGGGTATGACCATGCAAAATCAACAGAAGGTGAATATCAGCAGTAGAGATCGAAGGACAGCGCGGCGCATGCTCGCTGTAGTCATGGTCGTGTTCTTGCTCTTGCTTTCCGGATGCGGTGCCCGTCCAGGGGCAGCGGATGTGGCTGTGACGAAATCAGCGCAGGTCGTGGGAAAAACAGAAGTATCGGGGGAATCGTCATCTGCTGCTGATACTGACAAGTCGTCGTCCGGTGCGCAGCTTTCCGGCACCAGCGTGACCGCAGCTGGTCTGCGGTCGTTCTCCGAGCTCTCCGAGATCCCGGATGGCAGCTACTGGATCCGGGTGTCGATGACGGGGGGCTCCGGTCGCGCGTCGATCAGCTCGCCGACAGGCTTCTATGTAAAGGACGGACAGGCAACGGCGGACATCCACTGGTCGAGCGCGAGCTATGACTACATGAAGCTCGACGGCGTGCGCTATGACGCTTTCACTGACGCTGCCGGACACTCCGCGATGACGATTCCGGTGTCGGCGCTCGACACATCCATCCCGGTGCTCGCCGATACGACCGCGATGTCGAAGCCGTATGAAATCGAGTACCAGCTGAGCTTCGACGGCAGCGCGCTGCTTCCGATGGCGGACGCGTCGATGGCCGAGGCGCACCCCCTGCCGAGCGACGAGGTGAATTGGGCAATGCAGTCGGCCACCACGCAGGTGGCAGATGCGGAAACTTCCGGCAGCGCCGGAGGCAGTGGAAACCGTACGACCGCGGGAGAACATCGTGTCGCGGTGGAAGATGACACACAGTCCGGCACGGACGCTTCGCAACAGGCGAAAGGCCGTGAAAGCGCGACGAACGCCTCGGTAGAGATGCGCACGAAAACCGCTGGTGCATCCGGTACAGTGGAGGAGAGCAGTGTCCACTGGTCAGCGGCACCGGAGATCGACGGTCTCCGGTTCATTTCGTCCGAGAAGAACGATGTGGCGGAGTACTTCCGTCTGAGCGTCTATGAGGATGCATCCGGCGCGAAGTACCAGTTGCTGGAAACGGCCGGCGGACTGCATCGCTATCTGATCGTGCCGGAAGATCCGCAGGTATCCAATCGGAAAAGTGACCATTTCACGGCGCGTGCGTCGGAGGCGAACAGCGCGAATAAGGAAAAGAAGGGCGATGCGCTGAAGCTCACAGTGCTGCAGCAGCCGCTCACGACGACGTATGTCGCGGCGAGTGCCGTGATGGCCCCGCTCTGTGATCTCGGTGCGGTCAGCCAGATCCGTTTTTCCGGTCTCCGGGAGGAGGGCTGGTACGTGGACGAGGCGCGTGCGGCGATGAAGGCAGGCTCGATGCTCTTCGCCGGCAGGTACTCGGAGCCGGACTATGAGACGCTGCTCCGGGAGGGCTGCGACCTCGCGCTGGAATCCACGATGATTTATCGCTCACCGGAGGTCATCGAAAAGCTGAATGCCCTCGGTATCCCGGTCTACATCGACTACTCCAGCTACGAGCCGCACGTGCTCGGCCGCCTCGAGTGGATCCGCGTGTACGGCGCGCTGTTCGGCCACGAAGAGAAGGCGCAGCAGTGGTACGCGTCGGAGCGCGACCGCATCCGCGCGATTCAGAAGGACGCGGAGACGTCGTCTGGTGAAGCTTCTCAGAGTGGGAAGTCTACAGAAAAATCAGAAACAAAAATTTCCAGAAACTCGAAAAACGAGGCGTCGTCAATCGGAACCAGCCGTGGGCGTGCCGGTACAGATACGACGGCGGATCTGCGTCCGACGGTCGTCTACTTCTATGTGAACTCCTCCGGGCAGATCCAGGTGCGGCAGCCGCATGACTACATCCCGGAGCTGCTCGAGCTCGCCGGTGTGCGTTACCTCGCACCCGACATGTCGAGCCTCAGCGGCAGCCGGAAGAGTAATGTCACGGTTTCCCTGGAGGATTTCTACAGCAGATGTCGCGACGCCGACTACCTCATCTACTCCGCGACGCTCGACCGCCCGCTCAGCTCCATCCGGGAGCTTCTCGGAAAGAATGCGCTCTTCGCGGACTTCAAGGCCGTAAAGGAGGGCCATGTCTACACGACCGACAAGGACTTCTACCAGCTGAGCGATCGCATGGCAGACTTCGCCGAAGACGTCCGCCGGATGCTGCAGGGCCAGGGCAACATGCACTTCCTGAAACAGGTTTTATAAAATGATTGCTACCGTTCTGCCGGGCCACTCCTTGACATAACTACGTTTGAACCGTAATAAATGATTTAAGCCGAAGATATCATCTTCGGCTTTTACTATTCCATCGAACGAAAATCGGGTATACTGAAAGCCATCAAAGGATGCTGTATACAGAAGAGGATACGTGGATGAGTGAATTTCAGCGGGAAAACCGAAGACGCACGCGGCGGTATGTGATCGTATTCGCATGCCTCTTTTTCGTGCTTCTTCTTATTTTTTATGCCAATGTCTCCGTCGGTACGGTCGCACTGCGGGCGGATCTCGTGTCGCAGACCATCCTCTGGCGCATCCGCCTGCCGCGCGTCTGCCTCGCGATGATTCTCGGCGGTGCGCTCGCGCTGAGCGGCTTCCTGCTCCAGACCTTCTTCGAAAATCCGATCGCCGGGCCCTACATCCTCGGCATCTCGAGCGGTGCGAAGCTGACCGTCACGCTGTCGATGCTGCTCACCCTGACCAGGCTCCGGACCACCAGCGCAGCCATCAATGTTGTGGCCGCCTTCATTGGCGCCCTTCTGTCGACCGGCTTCATCCTCCTGATCTCGAAGCGTGTGCAGCACATGGCGTCGATTCTGATCGGCGGCATCATGATCGGCTATGTCGCGAGTGCGATCACCGATTTTCTCATCACCTTCGCGGAGGACGCGGACATCGTGAACCTGCACGGCTGGTCGCTCGGCTCGTTTTCGGGCGCGGACTGGCAGGATGTGCGCGTGTCGCTCGCGATCGTGGGCGTGACGATGGCGCTGATTTTTGCGATGTCGAAGCAGATCGGCGCGTTCCGGCTCGGGGAGGGCTACGCGCGCTCCCTCGGGGTCGATGTCCGGCGCTTCCGCACGATCCTCATCCTGCTCTCGAGTATCCTGTCGGCGACTGTCACCGCCTTTGCCGGCCCGATCAGCTTCGTCGGCGTGGCGGCCCCGTACATCATGCGACGCCTGCTCCGGACCTCGGAGCCACGCGTGCTGATACCGGCGGCATTCCTCGGCGGCGCGGCGTTCACGGCGGCCTGCGACCTCCTGGCACGCACATGGCTCAGCCCGACCGAGCTCAATATCTCGACCGTCACCTCGCTGATCGGCGCGCCGGTCGTCATCTGGATGCTGCTGCAGGAGAGGGGGAGATGATGCGCGAACAGAATCGAAAAAAGGAACATCGAGTGCAGGAAATGCGGACCGGCTATGCGGCTGGAAAGGGCGGTTCTGTGATGAAAGATGGTACGGGTGATGTGCTGCGCAGTCCGGCGACGGAAAGCACGGGGACAGAGATGGCTGGAGCGCAACACATGGCTGTGCGCGATGTGATGGCGGGCTATCATGGGAAGGTCGTGCTGGACGGGCTCTGTTTCGAAGTGCCGCGGGGCGGGATCCTCGTACTGATCGGGCCGAACGGCGCGGGGAAGTCGACCGTGCTGAGGACGCTGTCCCGGGCGCTTCTGCCGATGCAGGGGACCGTGACACTGGATGGCCGGGATCTGCAGCGCTACTCCGGGGAGGCGCTCGCGCGGGAGCTCGCGGTCATGCTGACGGATCGGGCGAAGCCGGAGCTCATGACCGTGCGGGATGTGGTATCGCTCGGTCGCTATCCATATACCGGGTGGCTGGGGCGGCTCGATGCGGCGGACGAAGCGCAGGTGAAGGACGCGATGGAGGCCATGGATGTCATGGAGCTTCGGGAGCGCGATTTCCGGGAGCTGAGTGACGGACAGAAGCAGCGGGTACTGCTCGCGCGGGCACTGGCACAGGACCCGAAGCTTCTCATCCTCGATGAGCCGACCGGCTACCTCGACATCCACTATAAGCTGCAGCTTCTTCGGGTGCTGCGGGCGAAGGCACAGGCCGGGATGACGATCGTGGCGTCGCTTCACGAGATCGAGCTCGCACGGCTGCTCGCGGATCAGCTGCTGACCGTGAAGGACGGCCATGCCGGGCACAGCGGCACACCGGAGGAAATCTTCCGCGAGGAGATCATCGCGCCGCTCTATGACATCAGTGCGGAGGAATTTCGGCTGCTGTACGGACGCGCGGAGGTGCGCACATGAACGAATTTGTTTTCAAAAATCAGAAGAAGCTTCGCTGCGGGCTGACGACAGGCACCTGCGCAGCGGCGTGCGCGCAGGCTGCGATGCTGCGGCTCCTCACCGGACAGGTCCGGTCGGAGGTGACTGTGCGACTGCCGGAGAGCAGGAAGCACAGCCTGGATAGTATCGCTGCAGCGCAGCTTCATGAGGAGATAGCGGATAATCGAGCGAATCGTGGAACGCAGCAGAACAGGGATGGACGGTCACCGCTGCAGCAGGCGGGATCCGCGGAAAGTGACTCGGGATCGTTTGATCAGCGGGTGACGCTGCCGGTGTATCCGACGGCGGATGGCGGCTTCGCGACCAGAAAGGACGCCGGCGATGATCCGGATGTCACGAACGGCACGGAGATCCGCGCGTATGTGCAGGTATGTGAGAAGGGACCAGAAGAAATCGCAACATCATCCGAAGAAGAGCTGCGTTTACATGCGGATCAGCATCATAGCGGGATAACCGATGATGCGAGAGAAGTGCGAATGGAATCGCATGCGGCATCGACGTGCGCAGCTCCGGCAACCGACGCGCTGCCAGAAGGGGCGTTTGTGTCGGCGAATGGGCGGCTGTATCTTACCGGCGGTGAGGGCGTCGGCCGGGTGACGAAGCCGGGGCTCGAGCAGGCGGTCGGGCAGAGCGCAATCAATCGCGTGCCGCGCCAGATGATCTTTGACGCGGTGCAGCAGGTGCTGGACGTGTTCGAGGATGACGAGAAGCCCTGCTATCTGATCACGATTTCGGTGCCGGCGGGCGCGGAGCTCGCACAGCGGACCTTTAATCCGATGCTCGGCATCGAGGGCGGCATCTCGATCCTCGGGACGACCGGCATCGTAGAGCCGATGTCGGAGGCCGCGATCGTCGCGACGATCGAAACCTCGATCCGGCAGGTGCTGGCGATGGAGGATGACGCTGCTTCGAAGACGGAGACGCTGCGGAAGGAAGATGTGTCTGCAGCACAGAAAGCGGAAACTTTCGAAGAACGGACGGCAGAAGATGAAGCTGCGAGACAGCCGCAGTCGGCCGCAGCGCATGGCGAACAGACGGAGTCGACAGGCAGCGGGCGGAAGGAAGATGGAGACATTGGCCGAAGCGCGCGGCGGATCCTGGCCGTGCCGGGGAACTACGGACAGCGCTACGTCGAGCAGCAGCTGGGGCTCCGCGGGGGGCCGGTCGTCGAGGTGTCGAACTACATCGGCGAGGCGATCGACCTCGCGGTGTCCTATGGGGCGACGGATTTTCTGCTGGTCGGAAACGTCGGAAAGCTGGTGAAGCTCGCGGCGGGCATCATGAATACGCACAGTCGTGTGGCGGACGGGCGCTGGGAGATTTTTGCGGCGCATCTCGCGCTGTGCGGCGGTACGCGGGCGCAGGTGGTGGCGATGCGCGAGGCGACGACGACCGAGGAGATGCTGACACGGCTCGAGGCGATGGGGCTGCGGGTGCCGGTGATGGCCTCCATCATGGGGGAGATCGAAGCGCACATGGCGCATCGGATCCGCGGACAGATGAACTTCGGCGTGATCGTGTACTCGGAACGCTTCGGGCGTGTCGGGGAAACCGCGGGCGCGGCGCGGCTGCTGGAAGGATTTCAGAGCTAGAGGCTTCGATATACACGAAGCTGAAATTATACTGTGAACTTCCTCGATCATGAACACTTAATCAACAGGGACGATTCTTGAAAAAATCAAGTAAATAAGCCACTTTTCACTACGAGAGTTGATTTTGGGGGAAGTTCACATACACAGAATTCTAAAACACCTGCGCGGTGAGCTTCTCAGCTATCAGCTTTTCCTGTGCGTAGTCGTGGAAGCACTGGAGCCAGATGGCGTAAGCGGCGTTGGTTTCGTGGACGTAGTGGTCGGAGCAGTACTGCGCAGCGAGGGTGCCGTTCGCGGCCTTCAGGTGGGAGGCGATGTCGAGGTAGCCCCAGCCGTTTTCTGTGCAGAGGGCCTGCATGCGTGCGTTCAGCGCATCAATGTTTGCGTTGGTGAGCTTGCCCTTTTCTGAGCCCTGGTACATCGGGGTCGTGCTGATGATGGTGAAGGCGATGTCCGGATTTACGGCCCGAATCTGGTTGATGAGGCGGACGTAGTAGTCGACCGTGCTGTCAACGCCGCCGATGTTCAGGTCATTGAGGCCGAAGAACATGAAGACATGCTTCGCACCGACCATCTGAAGTGAATCCCAGATGTGGTGCTGTGCACCCTGGTAGGTCGGGTGCACGGACTTCTTCGAGATGGCCATGAAGGCGTTGTGTGCAGAGAAGCTGCCGCGGGTGAGGAAGCCGAGGTTCTGAAGGATCGCGCTGCTTCCCTTCTGGCGGTTTGCGTAGAGCTGGAAGCCGTAGGCGACGGAGTCACCGGTGACGTAGGCGCCCTGGAAGTAAGCTGCGATTTCCTCCTCGGTCGGCGGAAGCAGTGACTGCACCGGCTGTGTCTCCGGGATGCCGGTCGGTGCGCCGTTCAGCGCGCCAGAAACAGAGGATGCATTTGCGGTTGCGCTCGCTGTTGCCATGGGCTGGCCGCTGCCTGTCTGGGTCGTCATCTGACCGGCACCAGATGCAGTCGTAGCCGCGGATGCCTGAGTGCCGGATACCATGGCCAGACCGCTGCCTGTCTGGGTCGTCATCTGACCGGTGCCCGATGCAGTCGTAGCTGCGGATGCCTGGGTGCCGGATACCATGGCCGGACCGCTGCCTGTCTGATTTATCACCTGGCCGGCAGTCGACGCGGCACTCTGGGTGGTGGCGGTCAATGCAGAAGCGCCATCGGTATGTGCGCCCGGGCCGGCGGCATTGGCCTGCAGAACGGACGGATCGATGCCACGCCCGGCGACACCGGCGAAGGCGCTGAGCTTACATGCGAAAGAAGCGAGCAGCAGATAGGTGAAGAGAAGGGTTCGTTTCAGAGATTTTTTCGGGTGGGTCATGGGAAGCTCCTTTCGTTGAGGTTTCAAAAAGCAAGGTGTGTTCGGACGTGTCGGCGAGCGTCGGTTCATGTGGCGCACGCAAGGTGGCGTTCGAAGGCATGCAGGATTCGATTGATTTACTGATTTCATTGTAGCGAGTTCGATGGGGAAAAGCCAGTGAAGGCAGAATTCTTCATAGATTCGTAATGTTCAGCGACTACTGTTCAGACGTAGCTCAGCTACCGTCTGTCGAGCCACTCCGTGACTTAACTACGGTTGAACAGTAATGTTGAGCGGGTTTTTCATGGGCGGCGCGGCCATAATAAATGAAAATCGGTGGCACTATCCAATAGCTGCCGGTTTTTGAGATAATGGATATTTATAACAAGTTTTATCATTTTTGAGAGTGGGGCAAAAATATCTACGATTTCAAAATAGTACACTTATTGGATAGTTTTCTGCGAAATGAAGCATACGCATATATGCGTACTATCTAATAGCCGTTGCTTTTCAAAAAAGTGGATATGTATTTGGAGCTTCGGTGAAGAATTTTTTTGAAGGCATATCCAATAATCGCTTTTTTCCTAAAAGCTGGATACCTGGGAGCAGATCTCTCTTATGAAATAAAGCTTCTGATATCCAGTATTTTTGAAATCTTAGAAAATTGGATAATTTTCAGTTTCTTCCAACGCTTCCAGACAAAAAGCATATCCAATATCTTCAAAATCAGGCCAGATTAGATAAATGGCAGAAAACAGTGGCATTTGCCCGATAGTTAGTATAAACTAACTGCTTGACAGGATATATACTCGGGTGCGACGATGACGGAGTATAACTGGGATCGAATCCCGCTGATTGCGATATATATACACGCGCGCGACGATGGCGGCGCTACGCAGCGCATCCGATGGATAAAAGGGAGGGTAGAAATGACGAACGAAATGAATGCAGTGATGGGTATCGCGATTCCGTTTCTCGGGACGAGTCTCGGGGCGGCGTGTGTGTTTTTCATGAAGCAGGCGCTGGGGGATCTGGTGCAGCGGGCGCTCGCCGGCTTCGCGGCGGGGGTTATGGTGGCGGCGTCCATCTGGAGTCTGCTGATTCCGGCAATCGAGCAGATGGCGGACTGGGGGAAGCTGTCCTTCATGCCGGCAGTCGTCGGCTTCTGGATCGGCGTGCTGTTTCTGCTGGTGCTGGATCACCTGATTCCGCACATGCATGTCGGCAGCCGTGAGGCGGAGGGACCGAAGACGCATTTAAGCCGGACGACGATGATGGTGCTGGCGGTGACACTCCACAATATCCCGGAGGGCATGGCGGTCGGCGTGATGTACGCGGGCTTCCTGTCGGGGAGCATGCAGATCACGGCGGCCAGTGCACTGGCGCTCTCGCTTGGTATCGCGATTCAGAACTTCCCGGAGGGGGCGATCATCTCGATGCCGCTCCGCGCGGAGGGGGAGAGCAAGCGGCAGGCCTTTCTCAGCGGTGTGTTGTCGGGCGTCGTGGAGCCGATCGGTGCGGTGCTGACGATCCTCGCCGCGCAGCTCATCGTCCCGCTGCTTCCGTATCTCCTCAGCTTCGCCGCCGGCGCCATGATGTATGTCGTCGTGGAGGAGTTGATTCCGGAAATGTCGCAGGGTCGCCACTCGAACGTCGGGACACTGCTTTTCGCCGCCGGCTTCAGCGTGATGATGGTGCTGGACGTGGCGCTCGGGTGAAAAAACCATTCAGGCAGGGGGCCTGGTGCCACGTAAGCTCCCCGGTTTAAATTGAACCGGTCTCGAAATACTACGCTTCCGTTGTCACCCTCCGGTCTCCTGTCCGAACTGTTACGGGCACGCACGTTCAGCGGATGAAAAGTCACCTGAGGAGGGTGACTTTTTTATATTTTCACGAAGTGTATACATTTTATGCTAAAATGTCAGGTGTCAAAATGAAAGATGAAAAATGGCGCTGCGGGGACTGCAAATCTTTCCAAAATTCCAGGAGCTGATCATTTTTTTGTCAGACGTACGTATATAATGTGTTCTATCACATAAAGAAACGAGGCAGGTATGGTTCATTTTATCGGGGCGGGGCCGGGCGATCCGGAGCTCATCACACGGAAGGGCGCGCGGCTTCTCCGCGAGGCGGAGATCGTGATCTACGCGGGTTCGCTGGTAAATCCGGCGCTGCTCGAGGAGTGCCGGCCGGATGCGCGCATCTATGATTCGAAGGATATGAATCTCGACGAGGTCTGCGCGCTGTATCTCGAGGCCGCGCAGTCGGGGGCCAATGTTGCCCGCCTCCACACGGGTGACCCCTCGCTCTACGGTGCCATCCGGGAGCAGATGGATTTTCTGAAGGCGCACAGCATCGACTACGATGTATGTCCCGGTGTCAGTGCGTTCTGTGGTGCGGCCGCCGCGCTTCAGACGGAATATACCCTGCCGGGCGTGACGCAGACGGTGATCATCTCCCGTGCAGAGGGCCGGACGCCGGTGCCGGAGCGGGAGCAGCTCGCGAAGCTCGCCGCGCATCAGGCGACGATGGTGCTGTTTCTGTCGGCGACCCTCGCGGACAAGGTGAAGACCGAGCTTCTCGCCGGTGGCTACCCGGAGGACACGCCGACCGCAGTCGTATTCCGTGCATCCTGGCCGGACGAGCGCGTGGTACGCACGACGCTCGCGAAGCTGCCGGAGGCCTTCGAAGCCCCGGAGGCGCGTAACGAGGCCGGACGTCTCAAGCCGGCGCTCATCATCGTCGGCCGCGCCACCTGCGACGCGACGATCTACGAAGCCTCGAAGCTCTATGACCCGGGCTTCACAACCGCGTTTCGACAGGGGAGTACATCGGCATCGTCGAAATAAGCTACGATGGTGCGTGTTATGAGCGAGTAGAAGCAGCATGCGAACGATGTGACGTGCGTAGTATAGAATTTGTGAATTCAGTATAGAAGAAAGCAGCGAGGATATCGATGAATATTCAGATGATCGCATTTACAGAAAAGGGATATCGGCTGGCGGAGGAGCTGCGCACGCGCTGGATCACGGCGTCGGATACGTTATGTTCAGCCAATGCCGTCGATCAGGATGCCTCCCGGACAGGTGGTGGGCAACCGCCACGCATCGAGCTGCATGCGAAGACGGAGGCGCTGCCGGCGATTTCCGATCCGCGGAGCCTGCAGGACATCGTCGGGGAGTGGTTCGCGAAGCCGACAGGCGGTACAGACGGGAAGCGTGTTTCGGCGTCCGGTTCGGAAGAGGAAGCGGGCGCTTGTGTATCTGGTACCGGCGGCAGCGATCGCTCGTGCAACGCCATCATCTTCGTGGGGGCGACGGGCATCGCGGTGCGTGCGATCGCGCCGTTTATCCACGGGAAGGCCGTGGATCCGGCGGTGCTCGTGATCGACGAGGCGGGGCGCTATGTGATCTCGCTGCTGAGCGGCCACCTGGGCGGGGCCAATGCGCTGGCCCGCACGGCGGCGTCGATGATCGAGGCGGAGCCCATCATCACGACGGCGACGGACGCAGAGAGCGCCTTCGCCGTGGATACCTTCGCAAAGGAAAACGGCTTCCTCCTTACGGATCTTCGGAAGGCGAAGGCGGTGAGTGCGAAGGTCCTCCGCGGCGAGAAGCTGCGGATCTACTCGGACATCCCGATGGAGCGTCTCGTGCAGCGCCCGGCCCGCCATGAGGCGGAGCTCGTTTCGGCGCAGGACATCGACCGCGCCGACATCGTGATCAGCTACCGGACGCATATTCTGAAGCCGGCGGAAAAGTCGTCCCAGGCGATCGGCCTCCGCCTCATCGCGAAGCGGGTCCATGTGGGGCTGGGCGCGCGGAAGGGTGTGACGCAGGCCGAGGTCGCAGCGGCGGTCGCCACCTGCCTCGAGGACGCCGGCATTGACCCACGCGCGGTGGTGGCCCTTGCGAGCATCGACCTGAAGAAGCAGGAGGCGGGCATCCTCGCGTACAGCTACGAAAGCGGCGTGCCGTTCGTGACCTACACGGCGGAGGAGCTTCGGACGGTGGAGGGTGCCTTCGCGGGCAGCAGCTTCGTTCAGTCGGTGACGGGGGTGGCCAATGTCTGCGAGCGGGCGGCAGCCTATGCCGCGGGACGGAGCGGCCACGCCGAGGTGCTGGTGCATAAGACGATCCATGGGAACGTGACGACCGCGGTCGCGGTGGAAGTGTAGACGGGTAAAGAATCTACGTAAGTGATTACGCAGGTAAAGAGCAGCAGTAACAGTTCAGGCAGGGGACCCGGAGCACATGGCAAACAGCAGCTTCGGTAATCACGGTGACAGAGAAGCAGTACTGGAATGGGGGATTGCGTGATGAGTGGAGAAAATATCGGAACGGTGTATGCGGTCGGGTTCGGTCCCGGCGATGAGTGCTATGAGACGATAGAGGCACGGGAGGTGCTAGCGGGGGTCGATGTGATCGTCGGGTACCAGACCTATGTGAAGCTTCTCGAGGCGCAGTTTCCGGAGAAGAGATTTCTGGTGTCGGGCATGCATGCCGAGGAGGCGCGCTGCCGTGAGGCGCTGAGGCTGGCGCGCGAGGGGCAGAATGTCGCGGTGGTGTCGTCCGGCGACAGCGCGGTGTATGGCATGGCGGGGCTGCTCTATACGCTGTCCGAGGAGGATGCGTACCGGGGCGTGCAGGTCGTGACGGTGCCGGGACTGAGCGCGGTGCTGAGCGGCAGCGCGGTGCTGGGTGCGCCGGTGGGACATGATTTCTGTGTCATCAGTCTGTCGGATCTGCTGACGCCGTGGGCGAAGATCGAGCAGCGGCTGAAGGCCGCCGCAGAGGCGGATTTCGTCATCGTCCTGTATAATCCGGTCAGCCGAACGCGGCTGGCACAGTATCAGCGGGCCTGCGCGATCCTCTCGGAGACGCTCCCGGAAGACCGGGTATGTGCGTACGTCCGAAACATTGGCCGCGACGGGCAGAAGAGCCGGATCTTCCTGCTGAACGAGCTTGCCGGGCTCGCGACAGGGAAAGAGGAAGCGCAGCCGGAAATCGATATGCTGAGTACGATTTTCATCGGAAACAGCGAGACGCGCGTCATCGAGACGCCGGACGGTCCGCGGATGGTGACTCCGCGCGGGTATGAGCGGAAGATATCCATCATGCAAACGAATTAAATTCCGCATGGTGACTCCGCGCGGGAATGAACGGAAGAGCGTTTTAGATGCTTTGCTGAAGCATAAGTGTAGTATCAAAGGAGCGAGATGCATATATTTCTGTTTGGTGGGACGACCGAGGGGCGGAAGATCGCGGAAGCGATCGCCGAAGTGAATAGGGAATGGGCGGCGCATGAAGATGCAACTGCGTGTGCGGCGCATGAGTCCTCGGGGCTGCCGATCGCTGCGGAGGTGTATGTGACGACGAAGTATGGGGCGAGTCTGCTGCCGGCGGGGCCGGGGATCCGAGTGCATGTCGGACGACTGGACGCAGAGGAGATGACGGCGCTGCTTATGGAAGCTCGGCAGGAGTTGAATCCCGTGCCAGATGATACAGACGGAGAGCTGGAGAAATCCGAATCGCCGAAATCAAAAGGGCGCTGCGGGCAGGCTGAACGATGTCCGATATCCGCTCCGCTGCTGGTGATCGATGCGACGCATCCGTACGCGGCGGTGGTGAGTGAGCATATCCTGACGGCGTGTGCAGCAGCAGGGGTCCGCTGCATTCGCGTGGAGCGAGAGGATAGCGGTACAGGGGAACATGGCATTGAATCCGCACAGAAAGCACTTCCTGAGCGGGAGAGTACCGGTGAAGATGGAAAGGCCAGCGCGCCGGAGGGCGCGGCGCTTCACTGGGTGGAGTCCATCGAGGAGGCAGCGGCGTGGCTGGCACAGTCGGACCGGTCATCCTCTGAAGCGGCGCAGCGCCCGAACATCCTCATCACGACGGGTTCGAAGGAGCTCGCACCCTACACGCAGATCCCGGATTTCGCGGCGCGCTGCTATGTGCGGGCGCTGCCGACGGTGGAGGCGCTGGAGAAGTGTCAGGCGCTCGGCTTCCGACGGGACCATCTCATCCTGATGCAGGGACCGTTTTCCGAAGAGATGAATGTCGCGCAGCTCCGGTATGCCGATGCGGGCTACCTCGTCACGAAAGCATCGGGCGAGACCGGCGGCTTCCCGGAGAAATGTGAAGCGGCACTCGCGCTCGGTGTGGAGGTCGTCTGCATCGGCCGACCGAAGGAGGTTTCGATCCCGGACGCGACGTGGTATGATAGAGGGAAGTTGGATGCGGTGCTGCGCCGGATCCGCGAGATCGGAACCGCGGGGATGTGCGAAAGCAGCAGCGAAGACGCTCTGGTGACATGCGGAAGCGGCACGACAGAAAGCAGCGAAGACCAGGCGGAAGCAGCAGACCGCGCTATGGAATGAAGATCGAAGCGACGCTGCCGTCCAGGACGGACAGTTGCAGATATGGAGGTAGGACATGAGAATCGTAAATCTGATCGGGGTAGGCCCTGGCAATCCGGATATGCTGACGAAGAGAGCGGTCGATGCCATCTCGGCATCGGATGTGGTGATGGGGGCGACGCGGGCGCTGAACACGGCGCGGGCGGCGCTGCCGGGAGAGGGCGGCCCGGAGCTGCTCGAGACCTTCCGCACGGAGGAGATGGTCGAGTATATCCTCGCGCATCCGGAAAAGAAAACCATCTCGGCGGTCTTTACCGGCGATACGAGCGTGTATTCCGGTGCGATCCCGCTCCGGCGCGCGCTGAAAAAGCACATGGCGGAGGTACACGACGAAAATTATGAGGACGACCGCATGCTCGAGCAGCTCGAGATCCGGAACTATGCCGGCGTGTCGAGCATCCAGTACTTCCTCAGCAAGCGCTCGATCAGCATGGCGGACGTGAAGCTCGTCAGCCTGCATGGCCTGCATAAGGACATGGTGCCTCTGATCCGCGAGAACCATTTCGTCTGCGCCCTGCTCGGTGCCGAGGACAATGTCTCCATCATCGCGCAGGAGCTGGTACAGTTCGGCCTCAATAACGTGCGCATCACGGTCGGCGAACGGCTGAGCTATGCAGATGAAAAATTCACCGTCGGTTCCCCGCGTGAGCTCCGGAATCAGAGCTTCGACCGCCTCGCCATCGCGCTGTTCGAGAACGACGGCTTCCGTGCATCCATCCGAAGCTTCGGTATCTCGGATGACCGCTTCAACCGCCTCGATGGCATCCCGATGACGAAGCGCGATGTGCGTGCGCTGAGCCTCTGTCGTCTCGCCCTCCGCGAGAACAGCATCGTCTACGATATCGGTGCCGGCACCGGCAGTGTGTCGATCGAAGCCGCACTGACCTGCCCGGAGGGCAAGGTGATTTCCGTCGAGGTGGACCAGGACGCGATCTACACGCTCGAGCAGAACCGCTACCAGTTCAAGGTCGACAACATCCGCATCGTGCGCGGCATCGCCCCGACCTGCTTCGCGGCAGAGAGCTTCCAGGCACCGGATGAGCGGAAGAATGTCTCCGACGAGGGTCCGCTGCCGATCCCGGACTGCGTCTTCATCGGCGGCAGTAAGGGCAACCTCGGCGCGATCGTCGACTGGGCGATCGGCATCAACCCGAATGTCATCATCGTCATCAACACGGTAACCCTCGAGTCCAGCGCCGAGGTGCTGGAGATCGAGCGCCGGCTCACGGACTACCAGTTCGAGATGGTGGAGATTCAGGCGACGAGCCTCGAGCGCCGCGGCAGCTACCACATGCACCGCGCGGAAAACCCGATCACCATCACGAGAATCTCGAGACGTTGAGGTGCTGTTACAGTTCACACGTGTACTGATCTGGCAGGGAGCCAGAGGGTAGCCATCAGAAACACAGTACTACGAGCTCGGAAAACTCTAAGTCGGGTCCCCTAAGCGGCACTAGGCCCTCTGCAATCGCTGAGTTTTCTTTATGAAAACTCAGCGTTGCAGAGGGCGCTAAGGAAAATAGTACCAAGTGCCGCTAAGGGGACCTGACTTGAGTTTTCAACGATCTCTTCGTATGGTTTCTGATGGCTACCCTTCGCCCACCTGCCTGGATTCGCTTTTGTGCGCCGACTTCTGCGGCGTTCACGCACAGAAACCATATGAGAAAAGAATTTCGGAAAATCGTCATCGCCGCGGATCGAAGCGGCGCAGGAAAGACCACAGTAAGCTGTGGCCTTCTTGCCGTGCTGAAAAAACGGGGCGTAAAGGTTCAGAGCTTCAAGTGCGGGCCCGACTACATTGACCCGATGTTCCACCGGCGAGTGCTCGGCGTGCCGTCCGGAAACCTCGACAGCTTCTTCACGGATGCGGCCACGCTTCGGCGGATTTTCACGGAGCGTGTGGTGGAGAGCGGTGCGGAACTCGCGCTCGTCGAGGGCGTGATGGGCTACTATGACGGGCTTGGTGGTGTCTCGAGCCGCGCATCGACCTGGGAAATCGCGCACATCCTTGACGCACCGACCATCCTCGTGATGGACGCGAAGGGCGCCAGCGTGAGTATCGCCGCCCTCGTGCGCGGGATGATGGGATTTGGGGAAGAGATGGAGGCGGAGAGCGGGAGATCGACGCCGGGCCGACCGGCAGAGATTCCGCCTGAAGAGGTGCCGGCGATCGGACGAGCTGTGTGCACCGGAGATTCCGAGTCGGCGAGCCCGTCGGATGGATGCAACCGTGATGAAGCAGAGAAAAGGGCAGGCAGCAGGCAGAGCGGCATCCGCGGCCTCATCCTGAACCGCGTGTCGCCGATGTTCTATCCGCGCCTGAAGAGCCTGATCGAAGAGTACTGTCCAGGCATCGAGGTCCTCGGCTACCTGCCGGAGTTGCCGGAGCTGGAGGTCCCGTCCCGCCACCTCGGCCTCGTCGAGCCCGGAGAAATCGAAGACTTCCAGCGCTGGACGGAACGCGTCGCCGCACAGATGGAAGAAAGCGTGGAGGTGGAGCGGCTGCTGGAGATCGCGGGGGTGGAGCCGCCATTGAAACCAGATAAGCCGCAGTCAGATAGGCCGCAGCCCGTGCGGATCGCGGTGTCCGAGGACGAAGCGTTCAACTTCACCTACGAGGAGAATCGTGCGCTGCTTAGGCAGCTCGGTGCGGAGCTCGTGCCGTTCAGCCCGCTGCATGACGAGGCACTGCCGGCGGATGTCGACGGTCTGCTCCTGTCCGGCGGTTACCCCGAGCTCTACAGGGATGCGCTCCATGCCGCTGTTTCGATGCGGGCGTCGGTGGCGGAGGCGGTGAGGCAGGGGCTCCCGACGATCGCCGAGTGCGGTGGTTATATGTACCTGCTGGATGCCATCGAGCAGGTACCGATGTGCGGCGTGCTGTCGGGCGACGCGGAGCGAAAATCGCGGTTGGTCCGCTTCGGCTATGTCGAGGCGGAGACCCGACGGGACAGCGTGCTCGGCCCGGCCGGTACGGTACTGCGCGGGCATGAGTTCCACCGCTATGATTGCGATTTTAACGGTGCGGACTGCACCCTCACGAAGCCGGCCGCCGGCCACGGCCGCGCAGCGACAAGCGCCCGCAGCTACGAAGGCATCTACCTCACGGACAGCCTCGCCGCCGGCTTCCCGCACTTCTACTACTGGAGTAACCCCGCCGCCCTCGCCCACTTCCTCGACAGCTGCCGGACATGGCGGAGGAAACAGCAGGGAAATATCTGATAGAGTGGAGGCAGCGGGAGATTTCCGGGTGGTAGAAGCAGACAGAAGAGAAAGCGACCAGAGAAAATCTATGAAGAGAGACATCGATCAGCAGAAAATGGATCATGCCGGTCATACTGTGCATGAAGAATATGAAAAGTACGCCGACACCAGCAGCCAGGGATGTGACGCTGTCGACACCTGCACACATAAGTGCGCGGATGATCGGGAATACTACCGTTCCAGGGCACAGCAGCACTGGGACAGCCTCGGGAAGCCGATCGACAGCCTCGGCGTGCTCGAGCAGCATGTGACGAAGCTCTGCATGATCGAGCGGACGACGCAGCCCCACATCGGCCGTCGTGCGCTGGCGGTGCTCTGCGCGGATCACGGCTGCGTGCGCGAGGGGGTGACGCAGACGGACAGCTCGGTGACGCGCATCGTCGCTGAAAACTTCGCGCGCGGCCTGACCACGACGAGCGTACTGGCGCGACAGTTCGATGTGGACCTCTTCCCGATCGATGTCGGCATGCTCAGCGCAGGTGACAGCAGATCGTTCGGAGTGCCGTCAGACGACGAAAACAGAGCCACCAGCTCATCACAGATTTCCGCTTCTTCCGGGCCAATGCCTACATCAGCGCTCGTTTCCGCAGGGGCTCTGGGACGCGAGAGCGACGCTGCCGGACCTTCGCTGTCTGAAATGATTCCATCCAGTGGATGCCTGCAAGAGGAAGAAAAGCAAGGAGGTGCGGTGCTCCGCACCGATCTCGTCAACGATCGCTGCCTCCAGCATGGGAGCGGTGATATCGCGATCGAGCCGGCGATGTCGGAAGCGGTAGGCGAGCGGGCGCTGGCGCTGGGCCGCCGCCTCGTCCGGGAGCTGAAAGCACAGGGCTACGATATCCTTCTGACCGGAGAGATGGGCATCGGCAATACGACGCCGACGAGTGCGCTGTTTTCGGTGTACCTCTGGCTTCCGGTGGAAGAGACGGTCGGCCGTGGTGCCGGCCTCAGTGACGAGGGCCTCGAGCGGAAGCGCGACTGCGTGCGCCGGGCGCTCCGCCGGGTCAACCATAAAAATGCGAAGCAGCTTCTGTTCGAGCTGGGCGGTCTGGAAATCGCGACGATGGCCGGGATGTTTCTCGGTGCGGTCGAAGAGCAGCTGCCGATCGTGATCGACGGCGCGATCTCGACTGCCGCCGCGCTCGCCGCGAGCCGGATTCTGGCGGAGTCAAACGCTTCGGATGCCACGAACGCTGAAACGGTGGCCACGGTGAGTGCACCAGAGTCAGGACAGCTGTCGGATGCCAGCGTACGATCGACAGAGGCGAAGAAAACTGTGAAAAGTGTTGCAGACGCGCTACCAGACTTTGAAATCCATGCTTCCGTCGCCGACGTCACGCTGGCCTCGCATGTGTCGAAGGATGGCGCGGCGCGGAAGGCACTCGAGGCGCTCGGACTGCGGGCCATCATCGACGCAGATATGTCGCTCGGCGAGGGCTCCGGCGCAGTGCTTCTCCTGCCGCTGCTTGACGCCGCACTCGCGGTCTACCGCGGCATGGGCAGCTTCGATGACATTCACGTCGAAGCGTACCATCGATTTAAGTGAAAAACAGGAGCAGCATGGGCAGACTTTACTACATCACCGGCGGGGCCGGTTCCGGAAAATCAGAATATGCGGAGCAGCTCGCGGAGCGCCTGCATACAGAGCTCGGCGGGCCGCTTTACTACGTCGCGACGATGAATCCTGCACCGCGGGACAGTGACGCTGCCGCGCGCATCGCGAAGCACCAGAAGCGTCGCGCGGGCCGCGGCTACACGACGCTCGAGTGCCCGACGGACATCGCGCTGCTTATGCCGGCGACCGGCAAGGCATCGCAAGCGGAAAGCATCCGCCACTCGAGCAACGCCGCCGAGGTCCGGCACGCCGCATCGCGCGCCGTCTTCCTCCTCGAGGATCTCACGAATCTGTATGCCAATGAAGTCTACGGGACGTCGGGCCATCCGCACGAGATCGTGGCCCCGCTGCTCGAGCTCACGCAGCAGGCCGGTGCGGTCATCATCGTTGCCAACGAGCTCTACAGCGACGGCATCGACTACGGGCCGGAGACCGACCGCTTTCTGCGTGACCTCGTCAGGCTTGCCGCAGAGCTCAGCGCCGCCGCCGACCAGGTGACCGAAGTCGTGTACGGCATCCCGGTGCAGCTGAAAGGAGTTTTATGTTCGATTCACTGAAAATCGCCTTCGCGACCTACTCGCGCATCCCAACCCCGCCGGCCGACTGGAACGAGCACAGCATGAAATACGCGATGTGTTTCTTCCCGCTGGTCGGCGTCGTCCTCGCGCTCCTGAGCGTCCTCGCCTGGCTCGTCCTCACGCGCCTCGGGCTGCACGTCTTCTTCATCGCGAGCTGCCTCACCGCACTCCCGATCGTGCTCACCGGCGGTATCCACCTCGACGGCTACTTCGACACCCAGGATGCGCTCCACAGCTACGCCTCGCGGGAGAGGAAGCTCGAGATCCTGAAGGATCCGCACATCGGTGCATTTGCCGCGATCTACGGCCTCCTTTATATCCTGAGCGTCCTCGCCTGCTGGACCGAGACCGCCACCAGGCCCACCGCGGCACAGGCCCTCCCGTGCATCTGCTGGGGCTTCGTACTGTCCCGCATCCTCTCCGGACTCAGCGTCGTGACCTTCCCGAAGGCACGGAAGGACGGCATGGTCCGTGCGATGGCGGATGCAGCGGACCGTCACGTGGCCGGCATCCTCACCGCGGAGCTCATCGCCGCCGGCGTGCTCCTCTTCGTGCCGACCCTTCTCGGCGGCACCCCGCTCCTGTGCCCATTCGTGACCCTCCTGATGGCCGGCCTCTGCTTCTGGTGGTACCGCCGCCGCATCCTCCCGATCTTCGGCGGCACGACCGGCGACCTCTGCGGCTACTTCCTGTGCAACTGCGAGCGCGCCATCCTGGCCGGCAACCTGCTGTGCCTGATTTTGTTCAATAGGTAGGAGGAAAGATGAAACTGATTATGATCATCGGCGGCATGGCGCAGGGCAAGCACGCGTTCGCCGCGCAGTTTACGCACGCCCGCTGCATCGACGGGCTCGCCGCGCAGATCCGTGACGCGGTACGGGCCGGGCGTGATCCCCTGGAGGAGGCCAATGCCTCTATCCGCGACTTCGTCACGACGCGGGAGAGCGCTTCTTCAGACGATCTCGCGAAAACGCAGGACCTCGTCCTCATCTATCCGGAGGTCGGCAGCGGCGTGGTTCCGCTGGACCCGGAGGAGCGCGCGTGGCGGGAAGCCGTGGGGCGTGTCGGATGCCGCATCGCTGCCGAAGCCGACGAGGTGTATCGCGTCGTCGCCGGCATCGCGCAGAAAATCAAGTGAGGTAATATCATGAAACTGTGGCTGATCCGTCATGGCATGACAAAGGGAAATCAGGAGCACCGCTACGTCGGCACGACCGACGAGGGCCTTCTGCCGGAGGAAAAAGAACGACTGCAGGCGCAGGCGGCGGACATGAATCTGCATCCAGCCGTCGTCTTCGTGAGCCCCGCACGCCGCTGCAGAGAAACGGCAGCGTGTCTGTTTCCGGGCGATATTTCGAAATTCATCGTCGTCCCGGAATTCATGGAAATGAACTTCGGCGCGTTCGAATACATGAGCTGGCAGGAAATCGACCAGGACTCGGATCCCGCGCACCGTGCCGCGTACCAGCGCTACATCGACTCTGGCGGCGAAACCGCCTTCCCCGGCGGTGAAAGCAAAGCCGAGTTCACGTGCCGCGTGTGTGACGGCTTCGAACGCGCCGTGCGGCCGCTCATGCAGACGCAGCAGGACATCGTCATCGTCGCCCACGGCGGCACGATCATGGCCCTGCTGGAACGATATGCAGAACCGCATAAACCATACTTCGAGTGGAGCGTAAAACCCGGGGAAGGGTACCGGCTGAATGTAGTGGGGGCGAATATAGAACCTGTCGGCTGGTTTGATTTTACTCGGATATGACGTAGGGATGTGCATTCCCTACTATACTATTATGGCTCCAGTGTTTTCGCATACTCTACGGCCAGTTGTATAAAATAGCGACCGGCCTTCCGCGGCGGCTGTTCCTTAGGATAGATGATACAGCTTTCCCAGGTCGGACTATCTTCCAGACGGAACCAGCAGATATTCGGATAGAGCTTCGCCTGTGACTCGGGCAGCATCGTAAGACAAATACCGCGTTCTACCATCAGCGCCACGATATGATTCATTCGAGATTCAAACATGATCTTAGGTTCGAAGCCGGCGCGTTCGAAGCACGGATCGACGACCTGACGGAAAGTAGATCCGGCAAACATAAGAGAAAACGGTTCATCTTTACAGAGCGAAAGATCGATTTCCGGGTAGTCTCCATCGGTTTCTAGATGATGAAGTCGTGCGAGCGGATGACTAGTGGGTATGCCGAGAAGGAATCGCTCATTTCTGAGATGAACATATTCTAGATCATCGATTTCCCTCGTTTTCACCATCACCATTCCGATGTCAAGCTTTCCTTCGGCGAGATATCGGTACTGATCATATACGATATGGTCTTCGAGCTTAAACTCAATCTTCGGATATTTCGCATGGAATTTCGGAAAGACCTGACAGAAAAGTTCGATGCCCTGCTCCATCGCGAGATTCAGGCGAATCGTGCCGACACTACCATCGACGACATCTCCGAGCATATCTCGCATACGCTCCTCGTGGTTAAGTGCTTCCTGTGCATAATTCAGGAAGACAGCTCCTGCTTCTGTTACACTTAGGGAGTGCGTTGTACGTTCGAAGAGTGAAACGCCGAGTTTCTTCTCGATGCGAATCAGCTGCTGATTTAATCCGGATTGTGTGATGAATAGTTTCTCCGCGGCTTTCGAAATGCTTCCGTTTTCGGCGATGGCAATGATATATTTGAGCTGTCGTGTATCCATCACTTACCTCCTTTTAAAATATACTTTGTGAATATTATACAAAAATAGCAATCATTTGTAAGCTCTATCAGAAGCTTTTGTTTGAACCATAAGCGTTTACTAGAAGTTCAGCTTTTTGATGAATTGAGTTAGCATTGATATTAGTTAAACAAAGTTATTTGTACAACGAAGGAGGAGTTTGAAATATTAGGTATCGTAGGTTTGATTGTGGCGATCATTTGTGTCATCGCCCTGATCTGGAAAAACTGGCACATGGCCATCGTATCCCTTGCGGGTGCACTTATTGTCATCGCTTTTAATGCGATGGATCCGATCGCGACACTGTCGGAAAAGTTCATGACCGGCATGTCCGGATTTGCCGGAAACTGGTTCCTACTTTTTATGCTGGGCGCTATTTTCGGAAAGGTAATGGGCGACAGTGGTGCATCCGTAGGCATCGCGAATAAGATGCTGAAGCTGCTCGGTGAGAAATCAGTCGTACTCGTAGTGATGCTGACCGGACTCGTATTATCGTATGGTGGTATCGGAACGTTCATCATCGCGTTTTCCCTGTACCCGATTGCTGTTGCACTGTTCCAGAAGGCGGACATCCCGAAGAAGCTGATCGTAGCGACCATCATGGTTTGTCCGGTTACCGTTTGTATGGCGATGCTTCCGGGTTCGCCTTCGACGCAGAACCTGATTCCTACACAGTTCTTCGGCACGACTGCATACGCAGGTGCAACGATCGGCATCATCTGTGCGATCATTATGTTTACAGCTGCATATCTGTATCTTAACTGGCAGATTAAAAAGGCGAAGGCAGCAGGCGAGCATTTCGTCGCAAGCCCGGACGAGGATATCATGGATCTCAGCGCAGTGGACGAGGGGAAAACTCCATCCATCGGCGCATGCTTCGCACCGATTCTCGTACTTCTCGTGCTGATGTTCGGTATTCAGTCTCTAACCAGCATCCCTTCATCCTATGCAGTAGCCATCGCCATGACTGCTGCGATTATCGTAGGATGCGTACTCTATAAAGACCGTCTTCCGGTAAAGGATGTTATTTCCGCAGGTACAGCAGGCGGCTTAAGTTCCCTGATTGCAACGTCCTCTATCATGGGCTTCGGCTCTGTAGTATCGGCATCTCCTGCATACGAGAGCATTACCACCGCGCTTGTGAATATGAAGGCAAATCCGCTGGTTACCGCGCTTGTATCGATCAATGTCATCGCTGCAATTACAGGTTCTTCAGCCGGTGGTCTCAATATCTTCCTGAACTCAATGGGCGAGTATCTGGCAACATCCGGCCTCAACATGTCCATGCTACATCGTGTAGTATGTATCGCATCCTCTGGTTTCGATGCGATGCCACATGCATCGGGTATGGTTGTCTGCAACCAGATTGCGAAGACCTCACAGAAGGATACCTATAAGCACGTATTCATCACCTGTGCGATTATGCCGTTCTGCTGTGCGATTCTGGCATGTATCCTGGGCACAATGGGAATCGTATAAAACAATCAACAGAAGAGAAGGCTTGAAGAGGAGAGTACCATGAAAGTAGATTATATCATCCGCGGTGGTCGCGTCATCGATCCGTCCACCGGGGTCAATGAAACGAAGGATATTTACATCCGAGGGATGCGCATCGTAGATGTAGCCGGTTTAACGCCGGAGTGCGATGCAGACCGCATTATCGATGCGAGTGGAAAGATCGTAACGCCGGGACTCATCGACTTTCATACCCATCTCTTTTACGAGGGCAGCTCAATCTGTATCCATCCGGATATGATGATTGCGCAGGGTACCACCGCTGCGGTCGATGCAGGTAGCGCCGGAACATCGAACTATGAAGCGTTTTATAAGTCCGTCGTTTCACATGCACAGGTTCATATAAAGGGATTTCTCACCGTGTATGGCGGTGGCCAGCTGGACCCGAAACTTTGTGAGGACTTTAATCCTGCGTTATTCAATGTTGAAAAGATGGAGCGTGTGATTGACTCGCACCGTGACAATATCCTCGGTCTCAAGATTCGTCTCTCGAAGGGGGTGGTTCCGGAGGAAACCGGAGCCGATTACCTTCGTGCAGTTGTAAAACTCGCCGATGAGCTGAATGCGCGTCTCGGTACGAAGCTTCGGGTTTGTGTTCATACGACAAATGCACCGGTGACCGCCGGAGAGCTTGCGGATTGTCTCCGTCCAGGTGATATTTTCTGCCATTGCTATCAGGGCATGGGCCATACCATCGTTTCAGAAGCAGGTGAGCTGGACCCACTGGTTGTGAAGGCGCGTAAGCGCGGTGTCATCTTCGATGCTGCAAACGGTAAGGGCAATTTCGGCTTAAAGACTGCAAAACAGGCACTCGCAGCAGGTTTCCTTCCGGATATTATTTCGTCTGATCTCACCATCGATAAGTTCAACATGCCACCGTATGCGAAGAATCTTCCGCTTGTAATCTCGAAGTACCTCGCACTCGGCCTGGACCTGCCTGACATCATCCGTGCTGTGACCGAAGCTCCGGCGAAACTTATGGGTCTCGAAGGTGAAATCGGTACCTTAAAAGCCGGTGCCCGCGCAGACATCGCTATCTTCGACATGAAGAATCATAGACATGTCCAGAAGGACTTCTGCGATGATGAAATCAGTTGCGACCGGCTGCTCGTACCACAGTTGACGATGATGGCCGGCGAAATTCAGTACTGTCAGTCTGACTTTTACCTTTAAAAAAGCGAGGGACAGGAATTTATAGAAAACAACACGAAAAGCGATATTCTCAAGAATCAAGGATTCGAGAGAACATCGCTTTTTGTATGATGTGCAAAGTTTTTACATGCTGATTCATGATGGCGTTTCTGATATACATTGCATGAGCGATGTGTATCTGGCAGAGGAACTGGGGAGGAATATGCGGAGAAGTTTATGGGGTCAGACCCCATAAAGTGTCAGAATTTGACGATGCCCTATGGAGCAGCTTGGTGGAGAAAATTGTAGTAAAAGGCAAGGAAGATGTGACGGTGGTGTTCAAAGACGGAAATGAAAACAGAATAAAGGAGGATTAGGATAGGGCACTCAGGTCGGCTGGGGTGCCTTTTTTGTTTTAATAGGATTGAAGAAAAAGATAGTGTGTTATAATTTATCCTAAAAGTATTACTTTTAATAATGCAAGCGAGGTGGTAGAAATGCTGAAAAATAATATAGAAGTTGATGTGAAAGTAAAATGCATAGAGGCCGGAAAGACTCAGACTCAGCTTGCCGAGACGATAGGAACCACTGGGCAGTATGTAAATCGAATCATCAAAAAAAGGTGATGGTGTTATGAACAAAACCTTTGTGCAGATGCTTGATGCTTTAGGGTATGACATAGAACTACATTATGTAAAGAAAGAGGAGGTGTGAGACTGTGGCATACGAATCACCGTTAACAATTGCCGATGTCGTAAAGGATATATCTGCAAATAAATATGTGCTTCCCTCAATACAGAGAGAGTTTGTGTGGAGTACTTCTCAAATAGAAAAACTCTTTGACAGCGTAATGCAGGATTACCCATTTGGAGCATTTCTGTTTTGGGAACTGTCTAAGGATCAAAATACTCTCTATGACTTCTATTCCTTTTTGCAGAATTATCATGAGAAAACTGCACGGCATAATCCGAAGGTAAACTTAACTGGAAATGACAACGTTATGGCTGTTTTGGATGGTCAGCAAAGATTGACATCTATTTATATCGGCTTAAAGGGAACTTATGCATACAAAATGCCGTTTAAACAGTGGAAGAACAACTCTGCATTCCCAGAGAGAAAGCTTTATTTGAATATTGTTGAACAGGCGAAAGACGAAACGGATAAATATGATTTTTCATTTCTCACTGCTGGTGAAGTGAAGAACGACACAGATCATTACTGGTTTGAAGTTGGAAAGATACTTGATATGACAGAATTAGGGGATGTCATGAATTATCTGATGCAAAACATAGCTTTTTCTGGTGTTTACACACAGGATCAGTGTATCTTTGCAAATGCGACACTATCGCAGCTTTTTAAGGTAATCCATACTCAGCCGAGCATCAGCTATTACAAAGTAAAATCAGAGGAACTGGACAAAGTTCTGCAAATTTTCATTCGCGTCAATAGCGGTGGTACAGTATTGAGTTACTCGGATTTGTTATTATCGATTGCTACAGCACAGTGGGAATCTTTAGATGCAAGGAAAGAAATCACAGAGTTTGTCGATTACATCAACACGATAGGTTCTGGCTTTAACGTAAACAAGGATTTCATTCTGAAGGCATCCTTGGTTTTGACTGGGTTTAGCGATATTGCTTTTAAGGTCGATAATTTTAACAAACAAAACATGCTCAAGATTGAGCAGAACTGGCAAACGATAAAAACATCTATTACTCAGGCATTTTTGCTTGTTTCAAGCTTTGGATTTTCAAGAGACAGCTTGAAATCCAATAATGCTGTTATTCCGATTGCATATTATCTTATGACGATTGGCAATCCGAGCAATTTCGAGGTTTCTTCTAATACGGTTAATAACAGGAAGAAAATCAAGAAATGGCTGACAATGTCCCTGATAAAAAGGGCATTTGGCGGACAGGCAGACAGCATTCTTCGTCCTCTGCGTGAGGTCATCAAAGCGAATGGAAACAATGAATTTCCGCTGGATGAAATTATCAACAGACTGCGTGGAACCAGTAAAACAATTGTATTTACGGATGATGATATTGAGGCTCTGTTAGAGCTTCAATATGGTAGAGCAGATACGTTGATGGTTTTGATGATGCTGTATCCTTCTTTGGATTACAACAACAAATTCCATATAGACCACATCTATCCCAAGAGCAAGTTTACTAAAACATCTCTGCTAAAGAAGGGAATTGCGCAGGATAAAGTCGAAGAATACATGAATCATGTGAATGATATCAGTAACCTTCAGCTCTTAGCGGCAATTCCGAATATTGAAAAACAGGACAAGGATTTTGAAGAATGGTTTGCAGAGATATGCCCAACAGATACAGATAAAATCCAGTATCGCAAAATAAATTATCTGCCGGAAATGCAGTATAGTTACGATGAGTTTTTGCAATTTGTTTCAGACAGAAGAAAAAAGATAAAGAATCAGTTGAAGGTCGAATTGATGTAAATGCGAGGTGAATGTCGTGTATGAAAGTCTAACTAAATATTTGCTGGAGTTTCCCAGTGATGAAAAGGGTATGTGGATCATCGACAAGGAGAATGACGGAACACTGGAGCACCCTATACAAATGCCTTATGTGAATTATTCTAGGCTGGTCAGGGACTTTACAGATGATGTCTATTCTTTCGTGGATAAGCACGAAGAAATGGGATTGCGCAGCTATGCAGAAATCCTTAAAGAAAATGGCATCGAATGGGGCATGGATTCAATGTCAACAGCGGCAGTTAAAAATCTTAATGCAAAATGTGTACTTGCCATGATTCTTGGCGCTGTTCGTGCAGAGAGATTTTGTGATGGAGCATTGCTGGGCTTCTTTGAAAATGGTTCTATTGAACGATGGATTGAAAGACTGAAAGAATTGGATACAGATGGAGAGAATGTCGTTGCAAAGTAGAAGGAGGAAGCTGTGAAAAATCTACCCAAATCGTAATGGGGTCTGACCCCATAAAGTGGAATCAGTACCATGTATACGGGATATATATCAATATACAAGGGATAAATGTAAATTTTCGTTGATGAATCGGGAGAAAAACAGTATGATATAGACATAATAATACGGGATACGACCCACTTAAAAAGGAGGAAGACCATGAAGACGAATAAAGAAATCGCAAGCGAGTGGGGGATTTCTGACCATGCAGTCAATGATCTGTGCCGAAGAGGGGAGATCCCAGGTGCTATAAAGGAAGGTAAATCCTGGCGGATTCCGGATGATGCGGTGAAGCCGGCGGATGGAAGAGTAAGCTCCGGGAATTATATGAAACGAAAGAAAGCACCGGTACGAAAGGCGCTGCCGATCGGAATTTCGGATTATGTACGCGCGCAGGAAGAGTATTACTATGTCGACAAGACGATGCTGATCAAGGATTTTCTGGATCGAAAGCCACTGGTGTCCCTGTTTACACGTCCGCGCAGATTCGGTAAAACGCTGAACATGGATATGCTCCGTGTCTTTTTCGAAATCTCTGATGAGGATACCAGCCGGTATTTCGTGGATAAGAAAATCTGGAAGTGCGGAGAGGCATATCGCAAATATCAGGGAAAATATCCGGTCATTTTTCTGACCTTTAAGGACGTCAAATTCGATACATGGGCAGCTACCGTACGAAAGATCCAACGCTTATTACAGGATGAGTATGGCAGACATCAGGAGATATTGAACGACGACACGATCGCGGACTACGACAAGGAGTTCTTCCGCCAGATCTTAAGCGGAAACGCGGATGAGGTGGACCTCGCTGCCTCGCTGGAGCAACTCTCGAAGATGCTGACCGCGCATTACCATCAGGCGCCGATTATCATCATCGATGAATATGATACGCCGATCCAGGAGGGATATTCGAAAAATTTCTATGAGGAAATCATCGGATTCATGCGGAATTTCTTTTCGGGTGCCTTCAAGGATAACCGAAATCTGTCCTATGGATTCCTGACCGGCATCCTGCGAATCGCGCAGGAAAGTATCTTCAGCGGTCTGAATAATCTGTCCGTAAACACGGTCTTAGACGCTGCTTACGACCAGTACTTCGGCTTTACCGTGGAAGAGGTACGCGAGATGCTACGTTATTACGGCGTCCTGGACAAAGAGCAGGAATTAAGAGAGTGGTACGATGGATACCTGTTCGGTACCAGAGACATCTATAATCCATGGTCTGTCGTTAACTATGTTGCCAATGGGTGCATGCCGCAGGCCTACTGGGCGAATACAGGCCGAAACGAAATCCTGGAGGACGTTCTGAATGCTGCGACCGATGATATCACAGAGAAGCTGTACCTGCTGCTGCAGGGGAAGCCTGCGATCGCCAGAATCGATCAGAATGTCATCTACAGATCCTTGACACAGCATCCGGAAAATGTCTACAGCCTGCTGCTGGTCGCCGGCTATTTAAAAGCCTCCAGCAGGAAACTGCAGGCCGACGGCTCATACCTGTGCGAAGTCCTGATCCCGAACAAAGAAATCGCCGCGGTATATTCTTCTGAGATATTATCGCATTTTCTGCATACTGGCGAGATCAATAAAACCACTGCAAACCGCATCGCAGAAAGCCTGTATGCAAATGACTGCGATAAGCTGCAGCAGGCTATCTCAGATTATCTGCATCACTGCATCAGTTTTCATGATGCAGGTGCAGAAGGCTTTTATCACGGTCTGGTGCTCGGCCTGATCGCCTTAATGGATAACCAGTATAAAATAAAGTCAAACAGAGAATCCGGCAAGGGCCGATATGATATCTGCATGATTCCACGCAGCAAACAGTATCCTGGTATCATCATGGAAATGAAATGGAAAAAGGATCTGAGCAGTCAGTCTCTGGAATTACTGGCGAAAGAAGCCATGGCGCAGATCGAAACGAATCACTACGAAGAAGAACTGCAGGAAAATGGAGTCAACCGAACGCTGAAGTTTGGCATCGCTTTTTCCGGAAAGGAACTGGATATCTGCACGAATTAAGTAACTCTCCACATCACCCCAAAAACAGATGCAAAGAACACAGCCGGCAGTGATTCCTGCCGGCTGCTTTCGATTACGCGCAACTTGAGAAGTTCGTAATGGGTCAGCCCCATAAAATTTGAATATGCAACTTTTTCAATGGAGTTTTATCGAAAAGTATAAACTTTTTCAAACGACTTTTACATATAAACGAAATTTTTTGTATGAAAGCCGTACATGCAGTGCTGAGCCTTGAAATGAAAGTGAAATTTCTGTATACTGATTCCACTATTTTTGCATATTTTAAGTATGGAAAAGAACGTGATGGCAGTGTGAAAAAGAACAGAGAAGTTGCAAGGGTGAAGTTTAGCTATGGATAGAAATATAGATGAGATATATTCTTCTGATCGTGTCAAGCTGGGGGAGGATGCGCTGCAGGTGATGCAGCATACGATTCGGTTTAATGGCGGTGTCGGCGTCATGAGCGGATACTATGATGCCGAACTGACGATTCTGTCGGTCAGTGATTTACTGTTGCATAATCTGGGATACAGCTATGAAGCGCTGATGAAGAAAACGAAGGGGTCGCTGAAGAATTTTTTTTATGGAGAAAACATCGGCTTTCTGGAGGCGGAGCGTTTCCGCCGGATCGAGGGCGAGAGCGAGGGACAGGTGCTCACGGCAGATGGAGCGCCTGCTTTTGTGCGTCTCTATAAGAAGGATGCGATCGATACGGAGGGAAATCCGATCTGGGTCATGTCTGTGCAGATGAACCTCGCGTACGAGAACCTCTCCCTGGCGAATGAATCCATCCGCTCCGCGTTATGGTATTTTGACTGTGACGAGAACAGTAAGATCATCCGTGTGAGCTGGAGTCATGCGTTCCGGCGGATACTGGGGTACCATGACTGCATGGATTTTCCGAATCGACTGACGTCCTGGTCTGATCTTCTGCATCCGGAGGATAAAGACCGGGTGCTGCAGCTGCTGCAGAAAACGATCGCTGATAAAACGAATGAGACGAAGTACAATGTTGAGTATCGGCTGCGCCTGCCGGATGGTTCATATCAGTGGTTCCGGATGACAGCAGAAGTGATCCGTCGCCTGGATGGTTCGGCCAGCCGCATCGCCGGTATCATCACCAACATTGACGCAGAAAAAAGAAGTCTGATGCAGGCGCAGCGTGCAGCCGCGTTTCACCGTGCGTTTACCAGCGCCAATCTCTGCGAGTACTATGTGAATCTGGAGCAGAATACCTTCGATACGTTCAAGGTGGAGGACTCCCTGATGACGGCGTTTGAAAGCAGCGAGACCTGGGATGAACTGGTCAGCTTCTTCGTGAAGAACTATGTCATCGAACAGGATAGAAAGGCCGTCCGTGATTTCTACGATCGCACGGAGATCGCAGCGAAATTAAAGGGACTCGAGACGGAGCTGAGTCAGGAATGCCGTATCATCCTGGATGGCGAGGAACGCTGGGTGCGTAACGTCATCATGCGTGGTGAAATCGAGGATTCTGAATATGCGATGATCTTCCTGCGTGACATTACGGAGTCCCGGGCAGACAGTGAGAGGCGTCAGCAGCTGGCGTCGGACAATGCTTCTATGGAGCTTCTGATCCAGAGCATGGTGCGTCTCGTCGACCGTTTCGTCGTCTGTGATCTCGAAGAAGATCGCTATGACTTTTACAGTCTGCAGGGAGAAATGATCTACGAGCCATCGGGCAGCTACCATGACTTCGTGGCGCAGGTGATCACGAAGTATAAGACCCTGGAACCGCTGGATGCGCTGGAGATACTGATTTCTCCGGAGAATATTCGGAAAAATCTGCCGGATGAGAAGAGCATCTACAAGTATGAATACTGCTCACTGGACGAAAATACCTATAAAATCGCGTCCTTCCTCCCACTGGAGTGGGAGGGAGAAAAGCTGATCAAGGCGCTGCTGGTATCGATGGATGTGTCTCCGGAGAAAAAGGCGGAGATCGAATCGCGGAAGGCGCTGAAGGAAGCATACCGCTCTGCGGAAAATGCAAGTCGTGCGAAGACGCAGTTTCTTTCAAACATGTCCCACGATATCCGGACGCCGATGAATGCCATCGTTGGTCTGACCGCCATCGCAGGGGCCAATATCGAAAACCAGGAAAAGGTGGTCGAGTGCCTCGGGAAAATCACGAAGTCGAGCCGTCATCTGCTGGGCCTCATCAACGAAGTCCTCGATATGGCACGCATCGAAAGTGGAAAGATGTCGCTCACGGAAGAAGATTTCAACCTGTCGGAGCTGGTGGACAACCTGATCACCATGACGAAGACGAGCATCGACGAGCATCATCACAGCTTCGAGGTGCATATCGATCATATCGAGCATGAAGCCGTCTGTGGTGACAGTCTGCGGATCCAGCAGGTCTTCGTGAACCTCATGAGTAACGCCATCAAGTATACTCCAGATGGCGGTCACATCATCTTCTCCATCAGGGAGAAACCGAATGGGTTTTCAGAGCTCGGCTGCTATGAGTTCACGATCGAAGACGATGGCATCGGTATGACGCCTGAATTTCAGAAGATCATGTTTGATCTGTTCAGCCGTGCGGACGATCACCGCACGACCAAGGTGCAGGGCACCGGCCTCGGCATGGCCATCACGAGAAACATCATGCATCTCATGCATGGTGATATCCAGGTCGACAGCGCGCCGAATAAGGGCACGAAGATCACGGTCACCGTCTATCTGAAGCTCCAGAAAAGCGAAAAGGAGCAGGTGGATCTGCCGGGACTCGTGGTGGATGACGACCGAACCTGCTGCGAAGGTATAGTCACAACGTGCCGACAGTCTATTCTGGAGAAGAACGGGGAAAATGTCCGGAACTGTTTCGAGGATTTCGCAAACGCGGACTACCGCGGAAAGCGCATCCTCCTCGTGGAGGACAATGAACTCAACCGTGAGATCGCGATCGAAATCATCGGTATGACCGGCGTTGAGATCGATGTCGCCGAAAACGGAAAGATCGCAGTCGACAAGATCGCAGACGCGCCGGAGAACTGGTACGACCTCGTCTTCATGGATATCCAGATGCCGATCATGAACGGCTATGAAGCGACCGCCGCGATCCGCTCCCTCTCCGGTGCACGGGGGCATGTGCCCATCATCGCGATGACTGCAAACGCCTTCGCCGAGGACGTACAGCTCGCGAAGAGCACCGGCATGAACGAACACATGGCGAAACCACTCGATATACATAAACTAAACGAAATTCTCAAAACCTGGTTGTGACAGCAGCAGAAGTACGAAACCCGGCCGACAGGAATCCCTGCCGGCCGGGTTATTTTTACGCGCATCTTAAGAATTTCGTAATGGGGTCTGACCCCATTATATTTTTCTAAAGAGAATCTAAACAGAAGTTTATGGGGTCAGACCCTATAAAGTGTCCACGCATAAAAAGAAGAGGAGTGTCCTGTGACACCCCTCCGTCTGTGCTTGAAACCGAACCTCCGCACGCAGTTTCCTGCAGGTTTTCTACGAGACAGCGTTTACAAATGTAAACAAATGGTATATGCATCTTTCGTTAGACCATGAACTTTTACAGATAAGAAATAACGGATAACCGAATAAGCGCTTACCATAAACCTTAACAGATACATGCACTCATGAAAAACATGAGAAAAATGTCTCGTACGGAAAAACTGTTAAATTTCTACATCGAAGAGCACCGTCTGATTATACTTATCCAGTGCGAGCTGCATCTCCATGATGGTGCCGGACACCTTTTCGTAGTCCTGCTTCACCTGTGCGAGATCGTAGTTCAGGTACATATACTCCGGTGCCGGATTTCTGCTTCCGAAGCCCGATACCTGACGTGTCTTCGGCAGTGCCTTACGCATCTGGTCGAGGGTGCTTTTCCGGCGGTTAAGCTGCGACATCCGGATGAGGATGGTGTCGACGCTCATCTCTGTATCGCCGACCATGATCTTCGCGGTAGCGTTCGTGAGATTCAGCGCGTGCTTGATGGTGGCGATCTTCTCGTCGAGTGCCGCGATGGTCGCGGAAACTTCCGCATAGTCGTACTCCGGAATCACCGGCTCCTCGTTCGTCGCCGCCACATAGGTCTTCGAATTCGCTTCCTTATCGAGCCAGTAGGACTTCTCATCCTCCAGACTTCTCAGCATCTTATTCGCGATTGCGGATGTCATTTTCTGCATGTCGATCCCTCCATTTCCTTCGATTGATTCTATCGTCATTATAAGGCAGCGGACAGGGTTTGTCATTCGACTGGCGGTTTAAGCATTGGCGTTTTGCGTGCTGCATTGCAGGAACTCGATGATTTTCTCTGCGGGTTCTGATATCCGCAGCAGTATCAGCTGATTACCGTTACTTTTGCCGATGCGGGCTGCCGTAACGAACAGATCGCAGGCCGGGTTTGTTTTCACGCGAATTCCTATTTGCTATAGCTCTGTCAGCAGGAATGCCATATAAAGTGGCAATGTAAGAATCTGTTCGGTACGCCCGACGTTGTAGTCCCCCAACTTAATTGCATGGTAGACGTGATACTTTTCCGGATGGCGTAAAATGGTTTTTGTGCTTTTCGTATTACCGGTTGCTGCCTTGACTTCGACCAGAGTGCATTCCCCCTGATATCGAATCACGAAATCCACTTCCAGCCCACTGTCCTTATGGAAATAATATAACCTGCGTCCCATTTTTCCGAAAATGTCTGCAATCAGGTTCTCGAAGATCGCCCCTTTGTAGCCGTGGAGATTTCCGCTCAAAATATCAAACTGTGTGCCGTCCTCCAACATGCTGACAAATAAGCCACAGTCACGCATATATACCTTAAATACATCTTCTTCCGCATTTCCATCCAAAGGCAGTTCCGTAATGGACAGATTGTAAGCGCGAACAATGATTCCGGCATCTTCGATCCATTGCAGGCTTCCGGCATATTTTGATGAAGTGGATCCCTTTTTCACAACGGAATACTGAAATTTCTTGTTTTCCTTACTGAGCTGTCTGGGAATGGACTGAAAGCATTCTTTGATTTTTGATTTATCTTTCCTTTCTGCGTATTTTACCATATCATCTTCATAAGAACGGACAATATCGCGCTGAATCTGCAGTACTGCATCCATTTGTTTTGTATCCACAAAAGTCTGTACTGCATCCGGCATACCTCCGACAACCGCATATTGCAAAAGCAGCTGCTTCATACGGTTATGCAGGGCTTCCGGCACCGGTACTTCTTTCTGCAGGCAGTGCCTCAGCATATCGATTACAGGGGCAGTAACGCCATTGGCCCACAAAAATTCCTCAAAATCCAGAGGATACATATCAATGACGGTTTCGGAACCGACCGGAATAGATCTCGGTTCTTTTCCATACCCCTTTACGCCCAATAAGGAACCCGTTCCGATGACATCATAACGTCCGTCCATCCGGAAGAATTTAAGCGCAGTTCGAGCTTCTGGGCACTCCTGGATCTCGTCCAGAATCAGCACCGTATGGCCACTTTCAAACACCGCTTCGCTGCCTAACAGCGCGGACAACATCATCACGATCGTATCCACTTCCAGAGAACCGGAAAAGACGGAAGCGTAGTCCGGATTTTCAAAAAAGTTCAGGTATACGACATGCTTATAATTTTTCTTTGCAAAATCAAGGACAGAAAATGTTTTCCCACATTGCCGGCAACCCTTAATAATTAATGGTCTATGATTTTCCATGTTTTTCCAGTCCGTCAGTTTTTGCTCCATTTTCCGCTTTAACATAATGACTTCACCTCCGTGTCAATTATATTATAAGTTGAATGTACAACTTTTCCAATGGAGTTTGACGCGAAAGTATAAACTTTTTCAAGCGACTTTTTACTCGAAGTGGTATTTTATTCAAATGACTATTGGATATAAAGGCTGATTTTTCGCAAAATTTTCTGCTTCAAAGACTCTGCGCTCTTTTAGAAAAATGAAATTAGTCAGACAATGTCTGACCAATTTGAGATTATAAATGCGGTTCCGTCATGCCTCATTAAGCTGAGCATGTACAATATTATGCACAAGAACCATGCTACAACATAATCGTAACAAACGTAAACAGTGCGAGTTGCTCGCAATCTGGCTGAAGGGCCATAAGGAGAAAACAGGGATGTTTACAATTATCGCTTTTATTATCGTTGTGCTCGTTTTTGTAAGTGGCATGGCTGTGACGTTTTTGGGTAATTTTCTTGCGAATCTCGTCTTGTCGTTCTTTATGAAGGATGAGGATAATGACAAATCGAATGAAGAGAAAGTAAGGTACACGGTAATTGCAAGTTTATAGAGACCGGATCCGAAGGCCGAAGAGCGGCTGCTGGCGTACTATGACAAATATCGCAAGATGGACATGCCGATTTTAGTATCTGTAGAAAATGGACAATACTACATCAGAGATAATTTTTGAAGTACTAAGTTTCGGGGCGGCTAAAAGAAACCTGGATCAAAGCAACGATGCAGAAAGCGGCGTTTGGCGGAAAGAAGTGATAATAATCTCGATGCAGAATAGAGATAACGGAATGTTCATTCTGCATCGGGATACGTTCCTTTTTGCGAAAACAGAATGGCGTCCGGCCCAAAGGTCGATAGCCGTCATTAAGCCGTCATTAAACTTAAAAGCACAAGAAAAGTGCTGCCGATTCTGCTATACTAAATATAATTATTAGTCTTCAAGATTGAGGGAATGAAAATGGATAGAGTGACTTTAGATTGCATCAATATTAAAAATCTTTTTAACAGATTTAATTATCAAATTGATTTGAGAAATGGCGAAGATGTGAGCGTTTTAATCGCCCCGAATGGGTGCGGTAAAACCACTATATTTAACATTATAACATTTATGTTTAAGCCAACATATCAAGGGTTCCGAAAAGTTTGCGAAGTCCCATTTGACGAATGCGAGTGCATTTTGTCAAATGGAAAAAGTGTCATTCTTAAGTCAAAACCAGATAAATCTTCAAAAAATATATTTGTTAATAGAATAGATGATGACGATGATTTTATTTATGATGATGACTTTGCAGTACCTTTCGAAGAAAATAGAACAGTTAGAGAATTAACACTAGTTATAGGAAAAGATAGTATTATATATAATCAGAAAATTCAAAATCGTTTGAGTGAGATGGACCCGGATTTATTACGTTTAGTGGAGGATGTAGGGCCTTATGAATATAAAATGAATAACATTCCGCCAAGATATAGAAGTGTATTACGAGAACTGGATCTTCTTTTTAGTCAAATAGAAGATCTTTTGAAAAAAAATCATTCTTTCATAAGTATTAACTATATTACAGCAGATAGATTACATTTAGGAAATCTAACGTCATCACAAAAAAAGACATTCTTTCGAAGACATTATGGTGATGCTGTGGTGATTAGTGGGCCTATGAAGTGGGCTCAGAACAATACTAAAAGCATTATAAATGAGGCAAAAGTAGAAGTTGCGGTGCGACAGACAAAAGCAAAAGATGAACTTCCCAAACAGTATCTAGAAGTTAAGAAACCGTTATGGGGATATGACGAATTTAAAATGAAATGGAAGGCTTATGTGGACAATATTGAAAAATATTGTAGCATAGGTCTACTTGACCCAGTTGAGCCTATTTTAAACATGGATAAGCTTGAGAAGTATTATAACGAAAAGGGCCCATTTTTAACAGTTTATCTTGCTGCATTTGCAAAAACTTTGGAACCATTGGAGCCGGACTATAATAAATTAAAACTATTCGCTGAAATTTTCAATGAAAGAAATCGCATTACAAAAAAGACGATAACTTTTGGGCGTGATGGAATTAAATTGACTGTGGATGGCTCGCCTCTGGCTTTGGATTGTCTATCTTCGGGGGAAAAGAATGATTTTATTATGTTCTACGAGCTCATCTTTAACTCTCAGAAGAATGGATTAGTACTTATCGATGAACCAGAGATTTCATTGCATATTGAATGGCAAAAGACTTTTTTGGATTCGTTGCTTGATATATGTAAAATGAATGGTTTAAAGGCTATTGTTGCAACGCATTCGCCTAATATTATTCATGGTCATAGAGAATTGTTTGCAGAAAGAGGAATAGAGTATGATGCAGCGGAAGATTGACGAATATGTCGAACTTCTTGCTGACAATATGGCGCTTATGGGGAATTATGCTCATTTCGTCAATTCTTCAAAAAAGATGCTTTTAGTTGAAGGAACAACGGATGAGAAGTTCGTGAGAAAGATGATAAATGATGATGTCTGGTGTATTACAGCGGTAGATGCATTTTCTAACGAGGACTTCCTAATGACACCAGGAAAACGTCAGAGCCAGAATAATAAACTTGCAATTATCGGCGTTACATATGGGCTATCTAAGTACCCAACCTTGATTAATTCAAAGGGATTAGAGAAATGGAATGTATATGGGATGATTGATAGGGACTTTGACGAACCGACAAATCACACAGACACACCAAAACTTTTTATTACAGATACGCATGATCTTGAAACCTTACTTCTTTCTACAGATGATAGTCTGATGGACCGAATTGATAGGTGTACAATCGCTGATGAAGATATTCAAAAATCTTATTTTATCGCTTATCAGTTAGGAATAATACGAGTATTGATACATGATGTGTGTAGTGAGGTGTCATTAAAACTGTTGTCTGCAGGAGAAAAGGAGATTGACTATAGCGAGTTTATAGCAAATGATTTTAGATTAAACATTTCTAAGCTTATGTCCTTTTTATACAATGGCAATAAAAGTTTTTATTCAGTACAAAAATGGAAAAAAATGGTAGAAAATGTTCTTCATGCTAAAACGGTAAAGAAGAAATTTGATGCGACAGGAAGTTGGAAGCAATCAATCGAGGATTTTGATCTGGAGAAGATTCCAGATTTTTGGAATATGGTCAATGGGCATGATATTTTGGCGTTGCTTAGGTACTTAAATGATGATGCTAAAAGGGTATACTCAAATTCCAGAGGCCGTTCGCTTAATAGAGAATTCGAAATGGATCTTATAGAATCATACGATTACAATAATGTGCGGTCGACAAATCTGTATTCAAAAATGAGAAAAGAAAATGTTGTAAAAGATATCTCCTGATAGAAACCAAAGTTCAAATTCATAGAGCCATTTGAATAAAGATAAATGCAATACCTAATTCAAAGCTTTAAAGAAATCTGATAGAGGTTTGCCAAAGAACCTTTATAGTGTAAGGCTTGGCGGATTTCTGAAGCAATGAAGGTAGAATCATACTGGGCAATTCCAGGGGGTGCGGAGAAGCCATTAGATGCAAGAACAAAGAGTGGCCGTTACGTGAAGACAAAAGAAAACTAAGAAAGGGGTCGTACCAATGGCTGTGATCAATGATTTAATTAGCCAGATCCAAGATGAGCATTCTGATTACAGGTTTTTCACTCTCGGATTATTTCGCTGAGTTGGTTGATTGTGTAATTCGGAAGAGTCAGGAAGGTGTTCTCGCTAAATTTTTTGTAAATGACATCGACAAAATTCCTTTGAGCGTTTATGCCGCTACAAGGGAAAATTTCTGCAGATTTATAATTATTCAAAGCAGGAAGACAAAATGTCTGCTCTTCATGCAAAGGTAATTACTGTTGACCAAATGGACACGCTGATTACATCTGCAAACCTTTCGTATCATGGGCAGGAAGGAAATATCGAACTCGGGGCACGGATTCATTCAAAAGAATTGGCTAAACAAGTAGAGGATATATTTACTTTATTGGTGTTCAAGAGAATGTTTATTGAACTGTAAGTTATATGGAGGTGTGCGCGCAAATGGCATTTTTAGTCGGTTCTCAACTAGAAGTTTAGTACCTTTTATGCGCATCTGCCGTATAATGATGACCTAGCTTTAAAAGGCAGGTAGAGGAAATTCTCTTTTAATACAGTATCTAAATTGTTTCATTCATTACAAGGATATGGATTGTTGAATGCCATCAGCCTCCCTACAGAAATGGATTTTTTCGGTATTCTGAACTGGAATACTTAATGAGTGCTCATTAGCTGCGCTTGCACATTGATAATATGAAATTGAAAGGCGATGAAAGTGGGAAAAGGAACAAACAAGAAGGGCAAGAAAGTTGCAGTTCGAAAAGCCAATATCAAAGAATTAAATGCTTCCAGAGATGGCGGACAAATAGCACTAAGAGGCTACTCGTATCAATTTTTGTATTCTTGCTATTTAATTCTTTCGTCATCAAGTCCGAACATTTCTTTTCAACTAGAGGGAATTGAAGATATTGACTATATTAAACAGGAAAATGACAGCAGTGATATTACTCATATACAGTTGAAATATTCTATCAATAAACAGGATGCCGGCTTTTTAGCTGGTGTGCTTAAGAATTTCCTAGAAGCTTATTTGATAGATCCAACAAGAAAGTTTCAGTTGGTTTATGATTTCCCTGTTGCAACCGGTAATCTTAGCAAGCTGCTTTTTTCCAATCTTGACGAAAAATCGTGCGCATATTGGAAAGGTGTGATCGCCAATATCAGGCAGAACAACCCCACTTGGAATTGGGGCGTGTATGATTTCGATCAGTTCATTTCACAATTGTCGTTTAAGAAAATTGAAAAATCGGTACTTACCACTGCGATTGAAAAAGCCTTAATGCAAACCTACGAGATTACGACAGACAATATTTCTCTGTTTGCAAATAGTATAAAAATTCTTTGCTTTGAAAAAATGGAGCAACGATCCTATGTGACCAAATCAGAAGTGGATGCTCAGATACAATCGGTTCGTATAGACATTAGCAAAGGACCTCAGAATCCTGCACACAGCTGGATTCGAAAGCTGGATTACACGCAGAAGGGCATTGACGGAGGACGTAGCTTTTACGAAGGAAAGAAAGCAACGCCAGCAGATATCGCAAGCGGCTTTCCAATTGAGCGACCGGATTTAGAAAAAGAAGTGACTCATTCCGTCGGTGAAAACACAGTTACAGTTATGAAAGCTTCCAGCGGACAGGGAAAAACCACACTGGCCCTGCGGGCAGTGTATCTTCTTCGGGATGAATATACCCCATACCAGTTGTTGTGCTGTGATGAGATCAAGGAACTGGGGAACATTGTCCAATACTTCAAAGCAAGGATTCAGCTTGGTGAAAAGATTTTGGTCCTGATTGACAATTTGGATCAGCATTTCTGTCAATGGAATCGGCTTGTCTCTCTTATGCAGTCTGAATTACATTGTCATTATAAATTGATCGTTACCTCGCGGGAAATGGATTGGTATCATTATAGCGGCGATTTGAGCAACATCGCATCCTTGAATGTCATTAAGCCGGTGCTAAAAGAAAAGGAAGCTGTCGAATTGTTTCACCGATTCAAAGAAGCGAAGCAGCTCCATCCAAGTATAACAGACTGGCGGGGCGCATGGAAGAAAGTTTCGGAGAGACAGTTGCTTATCGAGTATGTTTACCTGCTCACACATGGCGAAATGATGGCAGAAAGAATTGGTGCGCAGATATCCGAAATAGGGCAGTCGTCTTCGGGAAAAGCAAAATGTGAAATTTTACGAAAAGTATGTTTTGCAGATACTTGCGGAGTTAAGCTTTCTGTTGTCGGCCTCTATTCTAATCAGACAGAAAAATCTGATTCGGATTTTGGAGAGCTCTTAAAAAGTATGGAATCGGAATTCCTTGTGCATGTGGATACAGAAAGCGGTTATATTGAGGGCCTTCACCCCATCCGATCAAAGCATGTTGTTGAGAGATTGCATGAATTTCTTCCGATTGACAATACCGCTATTTCTATTTTGAAAATGGCGGACAAAGTGGATCTGCCGATATTATTTTCCCATCTGCCAGAGTTTGCGCTGAACAAAGAGACGTTTTTCTGCGATGCGGTCGAAAGCCTATGGGATGAAAAAGACCTTTCTAACTATATTTCTGCAATACAGGGACTTTTTTCAGGGAGTGTGATGCAGTATTTCATTTCCAACCGGGCAGAGTTTGACGATGCGGATGTCCACGGTGGCCTTTTTATGCTATCGACAGAAATGTGCCCCTTTACTGTGTTCAAGGAGTTTGGCGTGTCATTGGATACGCTGGACAAAATGCGAGAAACATTTCCGAATAATAAGAATCTAGAATATCTTTGCCAATTGCGGGATCGTATTCCCGCTTGCCGTTTACAGGAAACGTATGTATATGTTTTCTGCGATTGTCTATATAAGAAACTGCATGCCATTTGTTTTGACGAGATAAAGGATATCACGTCTTATGCCGCCATTTCTGAGTGGATCTATAACATCAACCCGGAGTTTAATGTATCAACCGGATTTCCTTTAGATGATCTTTGGAGCAAGCAGGAAAAATTGACTCTGGAGTGCGTTTCTACGCTGATGTATCTCTCCTATTGCGGAAACAGAGAGAAATATATGGAATTTGTAGAACGAAATCTAAAGAGCATTCTTACGTACCTCAAGCAAGAAACAAAATCACATAGGGTATTTATTGATTCCGAAAAAAATGCGATTCACGTTGAATATATCCTTCGGTTACGCAATATCGAAACAGGAAATGAACAAAGCGTATCAAGGCTGAAATCCATTTGCAAAGCCTTGCCTATTTTTGATTTGTACTGTGCGGATGCACTCAAGCCGACGGTTAATTTGCTCTCGGCTTATCCTGTTCCAGACGATGCACACAAAGCAATGCCCATTCGAAACATTGTGATCATGTTCCATCAAAACCTGACATCGTTATGGAATAAAACCATTATGAGCAATTATGAATTTGATACCGTAACCGAATGGTTGGATTATTGGTTTGGTGTGAGAGAGAAGATATGTCTGCTTGCCGATAAATGCTGTGCCTGCATGGATAAGCTCCTGGGCGGAAAGCCATTAGGAGGCTTGGCTAGAGAAGTTGATCAACTTCATGAAGAACTTATCCAGATGACCACAGGAGAAAAGCGATATCCCAAAGAGGACCGTCCGTTTGAGAAAAAAGCTGTGCTGCCTGAGGGACTGGAGAGGAAAAAAGGAGAATACTTCCAAAGCATACAAAACTTTTTTAATCAGTTTGCGGGGATTCTCACCAGAGATGAGCAGAAGCGGCGATTACCTATGGCAAATCTCAGAGCGGCGCAAAGTGCTCTTGTATCGATGCAGGATTGCTTTGCGGAAGTTGCGGCAGACTTTGATGTTCAAGAAAGGCAGCGGGTTCGTTGCGCGATAGAAGAGCGAAGTATCAAGCGGCTTACTATGTGCTGCAGCTATTATCTTGAGCACATGCCAAGCAAATACTTTGATAAGTATCAAATCAAAGATTGGTATGACAGGCACTGTCGGAAAGAGAGAAGGATTGCAGAAGAGGCATTATCGGAATTGGCATCCAAGTATTCGCTTCATTTTCCGGATCAGATTTATACCATTGGCCTGCTGCGTTATTATCCCATTGTAGTGGATGATTTTGACATGACATCGGAGAGCGAAATGATCAAATGGCTTCTGGGCAGTATTGCGTTTGCTGATGCTCCCTTTGACTATCTTGTGATATTGTCTGCAAACGATCATAAAGAAATAAACCCTACGGCGTGGCAAGCCTCTCGACAGATGCTCGCCGATGTCAAAAAAACGATTGAATCAGAAAACTATTCATTACTTGAAAAGCAACTGATCCCATCTCCGGTGGACGTGACAGCGCAGATGCTTGACTGCTTTGCGAGAAAATACGTTTTGGTGGAAAGGTCTAATGTAGAAGCTGAGGAACCTTCTATAGATAATATGAAGTGACCTCACATTTGTAGCAACGTGGATTCGCCATTATACT
>ERZ1034980.206-NODE-206-length-49041-cov-12.839709_pt1 | contig 49041 bp, 59 predicted proteins | sample MGYA00520622_ERZ1034980 | MGnify/ENA primary metagenome ERZ1034980 (study PRJEB33766, sample SAMN09781791) | gut metagenome | biome: gut microbiome | host: Homo sapiens | place: Madagascar | study: EMG produced TPA metagenomics assembly of the PRJNA485056 data...
GAGTTTTGATAGCGCTTCGCGCGCATCGTCATTTCGAGCGTAGCCCTCGATCTTTATTGCAGAACGCTCATCGCCTGATGTGAGGCAATACCAAGACATCGTTTTTCCTCGGTGCATACACGCTGATTCCCGCAGTACAGTAAAGATTTCTCGCTTCGCTCGAAATGACGATACGAGAGTCTGATGTCTTCTAGTCTTCTAGTCTCCTAGTCTCCTAGTCTCTAGTCACCAGTCCCTAGTCACTCGAGACGCCTAATCCCTAGCCACTAATCCCTAGCCACTAGTCTCTAGTTACTTCTTCCCCAAAAACTTTGTGATGGTTTTCACGACAAGGTCCGGCGCAAGCGGCTTGGACAGGTGTTCATTCATCCCCGCTTCCCGAGTGCGAATTTTATCATCTGTGAAAGCATTCGCCGTCATGGCAATGATAGGGATCGTCTTCGCATCCTTGCGGGGAAGAGCCCGGATCTCTTTGGCAGCCTCGCAGCCATCCATGACCGGCATCATGACATCCATCAGGATCACATCGAAGGCACCTTCGGGTGCCTTTGCAAAAGTCTCGACAGCCTCTTTTCCGTTCCATGCTTTCGTGACGACAGCGCCCTTTTCTGCGACAATAAATTCCGAGATCTCCATGTTGAGCTCATTGTCTTCGACAAGAAGAATACGGACACCCTTGATCGACGCCTCGGCTTCTTCGGCAGTTACCTCTGCTTTGCCGGCTGACTTGTCGATCAGGAAGGGGAGCTTCACCGTGAACGCCGTCCCTTCGCCCCTTTGGCTGGTAAAGGAAATGCTCCCGCCCATGGTTTCCGTGAGTTTCTTTGCGATCGGCATGCCAAGTCCCGTACCGTTGTAGGCCGTCTTGACACTTTCGTCTTCGCGGGTGAAGGGTTCAAAGATCCGTTTCTGGTACTCCTCGCTCATACCGATCCCGGTATCTTTACAAATAAACGTATAGAACGCGCGGCCATCCTCACTCTCGTCTTCCCGGAGGCTGAGTATGATTTTCCCCTGATCTTTATTATACTTCACAGCGTTACCCATGATATTCATCAAAAGACGCTTCAGGTGACCCGGACTGCCTATGAGATTCCAGTGTGTAACGGAAAGATCCCTCTTGATGACTTCGATACCTCTTTCCTGTGCCAGCTTTTCGATGACAGTAAGTACTTCATTCAAAAGCTCCTGCAGATGGAAGGATTTTTCTTCGAGCACGACTTCACCGGACTCCAGTTTCCCCATATCAAGCACTTCATTGATGAGCTCCAGGAGCAGTTGGGACGCTTTACTGATCTTCTCACGACATTCGTCCTGCTTTTTCAAATCATCGGGATAGCGCTCTGCCACCGCCAGCATGCCAATGATGCCATTGATCGGTGTACGGATGTCATGGCTCATGCGCTGGAGAAATTCTGTCTTCGCGACATTGGCGGCATCTGCACGGCGGGCCTCTTCCTGAAGGCTCTTACGGTATGCTTCTTCCTTTTCCTTCTCCTCCTTCTGATGTAACATCTGTGACCGGTAGTGATACATAAAGAAGGCGGACAGAATAAACAGATACAGGAAGAAGACTATGCCCAGATTCTGCGGGAGTGCGGCAAATACTTTTGTATCCGGCAGATATACATAGATGTAGTGGTCGCGCTGGCGAAGCATGATGCCATAGACCGCTTCTTCACTGATATTCACGAGATGCCGACTGCCCGCATTTTCTTTCAAGGCCTGCACCACAGGGAGATGCTTCGTCTCTTCTCCGATCAGCGCTTGATCATTTGAAGCGATGACCTGTCCGTCATCTGCGACAAGGATGGTGCCATCCGTCAGGGGATTGTACCCGGCAAGCAGACTTTGTATCATGAGCGTGTAAGTTCTGGCATACTCGGCGGGTGTGTAGTGATACGCGACGATGATACCCGGCTTGTCCGGGCGTCCGCAGGCAGCCATATCGACATAGGCCCCATCGAAGAGGCGAAGACGCTGCGAATAGATTTTCTCCGGATAACGGGCGCAGTCTTTCACGACATCTCTGGAGAAGATGCCTGCGAGCGCCTCTTCTGCAGAAGGCATCTTGGTGACAGACTCTTTTGTCTCTCCTTTTTCGTCAAGGAGCAGGATACCGGAAAGCCACAGCCCACGGATATTCTGCTGCAGCAGCGTCTCCTCCGTACTGCGTCCCGTCTCTTTCTCCGCCTTGAGGTTTGTCCCTACCTGACGCACACTTTCGATGAGACGCAAAAGCGACTGGGACTCCAATGCTTCATTGTAGTGTGTGACGCTTGAGCTCTGTACCTTCACGTATTCCGCTGTTTCATAGAGGCGCGCTTCCGCCTCCTTCTTTTCTTGATCGATGAAATAGAGAGAAGCGCCGAGCATGACCAGCAGCCCGCCAAGAAGCCCTACCGACCAGAAACGGATGCCTTTTTGGATGGACGCTTTATCAGTAAGCAAGCTTCTCCACCTCCAGGTATTGTTTCTGATTTTCTAAATACTTTCCGATGATCTTCTCCGACGTCCCATCCTGCCTCATCTCGCGAAGGGTCTTATCAAGCTCCTGGCAAAGACCGCGGCGGTCCTCCTTATCGAAAGCCACGCCGATCCCGACCGTCATGAGCGGCTCAGGAAGGATACGATACTCCATATCATAGTCCTTCATGTACTGGAGGATGGATGTCTCATGCGCTCCGACGGCATCCGCATAGCCTTTGCCGAGGAGGGTGTAAATCAGCGCGCGATCCCCCATGCTGAGAAGATTCTCCAGCTTAGGAATGCGAGGATCATTCCTTCGAAGGAAGATGCCTTCCGGCTTCGTGGTCGACTGTACCGCCAGTGTCTTCCCTGCAAGATCCTGCAGATGGTAAATGTTACTCTCTGGATTCACTGCGACCACCTGACGGCTCACCATGTACGGACCCGCCCACTGATAGTCATCCAGACGTCCTTCCATGGAAAAGCAACCCATGATGCAGTCCAGCTCTCCGCTCTTCAAAAGGTCTTTCTTCTTTTCCCAGTCGATGTTATGCACTTCGACTCGATACCCCATGCGGCCGAAAGCCTCTGTCGCAAGATCCACATCGATCCCCGTCGGCACACCGTCTTCATCAAAATAATTGAACGGCGGATAACGGTCACTTCCCAGCTTGATCACCGGACGCTCGTCCTTCTGCGGCGCCCCATGGGGCATACCGCAACCTGTAAGAAAAAGACCAGTGAGACAGACCCCAAGGATGATACCCATGATCCCCTTATGATGCATGATACTCCCCCTTAAAGAACGATAATTTTTTTATGATTGTATCAAATCGATAAATAAGAATGCAATAGAGATATCGGAGAAATGTATTTATTCAATTGTATCATCCAAAAAACGCATCAGCCGCTTCTATGCGTTCAGCATATCCGATGGGATCGGAATTTTTTCAACGCAGAAGCCCGCAAAGCGTTTGAGGCTATGGACACGCAAAAAACGGTTCGCTTTCGCGAACCGTTGACAGAGTTTCCCTGATTCTATTTCCCCAGCTCTCCCTTTCGGACACGCCCGAGGTAAACTTTCACGCCGAGAGAAAGCTGGATCAGTCCGGCGATGGCGTAGACTTCCCAGATACCTGCCATCATGGAGATCGCGGAGGAGACGAGCGGCCCCACCATATTGCCAAACTGCTGCGCCGTATTGAAAAGGCCAAAGACGCGGCCGCGGAAATCATCCGGCGTGTACATGACCATCGTCGCATTGAGCGAAGGATTGACACCGATCACAAAGCACCCGACGAGGAACTGACAAAGACCGAAGCCCACGACCGTGTCCGGTATGGACTGCGCCATCGTCAGACATCCCGCAGCAAGCAGCGTGAGACAGATGGCAAAATAATAGCCTTTGCGCTGGCCGAATTTTCCCCACAGCGTCGTCGTGAGCGCGCCTGCGATGCCGCCGCTGCTCATGATGAAGCCGGAAATGAGCTCCACATTTCCCATGCCATCCAAAAGCTCGGAAACGTAAAGCGCCGTCACCGGCTGGATCATGAGGATCGTCGTCTGCAAACCGAAGGCGATGAAGAGGATCTCCCGCAGATGCCCATTATGAAAGGCATACGAGAGGTCTTCTCCGATGGTAGTATCCTTAGATTCCACTTTTTTCACCATCCCCAGCTTCGGCTCTCTGACATAGAGGATGACGAGCACGGCAACGAACCAGAGGAACGCCGCAGAAATAAAAAAGGTATTCCGGATACCGATGAGATGTGCCAGCGTCCCTCCCACAAGAGGCCCCGCGATGCCGCCCACGATGAGTGCTGTCTGCCCCATTCCAAGCGTAGCTCCCAAGTTCTTCGGATCCGCACTGACGGAGATGATCGCCATCGACGCTGCGACGAAGCCATTCGAGAATCCCATAAAGGCACGAGCCGCTGTCATCTGCCAGGCATTCTGAGACAACCCGCAGAAAAGGTAGGAAAAGCCGAGCAGCACCGCCGCGCGGATCGCCATCTGCTTCTTGCCCCTCGTATCCGCCATCTTTCCCCAGACAGGACCCATGATGCCCGCCACCAGAAAGCAGCTCGAGAATACGACCCCCGTCCAGATCGCGATACTCTCCTCAGGTACTCCGATATCCAAAAGATAGAGTGGCAGGAAAGGAATGATCATCGTGTAGCCGATAGAAACAAGGAACATGCTCGCAATAAGGATCATGATATTTTGTCTGTACTTCGTGGATGGTCATCTCCTTTCTGAAAATAGGGGTCAGGGTTAGCCCCTCGGGCGTGCCGCCCTTTGATTGCGTGCGAAAGAGGGGGAGCGGGTTCAACAGGTTCAGAGGGTTCAATGGGGGTAGTGCGGCGCATAAAAATATGGAAGCGCCGCGGAGTATAGATGGTGGCGATGCCCAAAGGTGGCATTTCAGTCACTAGTCACAAGTCACTAGTCACTCGAGGCACCTAATCCCTAGCCACTAATCCCTAGCTACTCATCTCTACTTTCAAGCCTCCGTGTTCAGGGGGGGAGGCATTCAAGTCACCAATCACTTATCTCCCAGCCATTTCAGCGCATCATCGAGCATATTTGTCGTGACAAAATGTCCGAGACGAGGATAGGTGATGCGCGTCACATCACCGCCAGCTGCCTCAAGGGCTTCGAAGAAATGTGCCTGCGCGCGCGGATCAACAGAAATGTCACTTTCCCCATTGGTCATAAAAAGAGGAATGGATCTGATCTCCTCTATATGGGACAGCGGCTGCTCTTTTTCCAGCGCATCGTAAAGCGGCCAGTTTCTCCCTAACGAGATCCCGAAACGCGCCTGCATGAATAAATGCGAGAGTATCCAGTCGCCTGAGCCATTGAAGGAAATCACCGATTTCACCAGATGCGGATAGCGGGCTGCGATCCCCAGGACGGACATGCCGCCCATGGAGTGCCCCGCGATGATCGGCGTGCCATAGCCCTTCTCCCGCACGAAGTCATGGAGCGCCTCGTACTCTCTGACATTTTGCCGGATCGTTTCCCAGAAAATGCTGTAATCTTCGAGCCGATAGTAATCAGAGAGAGCATCGCGCTCCCCATGATGGATCGCATCCGGAACGAAGACGGTATATCCATGAAGTGCAAAGACAGCCGCTTTCGTGGTCTGGTATTCTCCGCGGCTGCTCCAGCCATGGTACAGGAGGAGCGCCTTTCCCTCGTCTCGGATCGGGTGCACGATGCGGACAGGGATGCCCTCGCAGCAGGTTTTCTCTATATGAAGCTGAAGCATAGGTTCTCCTTCTTTCAATGCTTTTCTTTGAGCGCTTTCAATTCCGGATGCAGACGATCCGTCCATTTCCAGCGATTGTGCAGCCAGAACCATTCCTCCGGATACTCACGGATCCACGCTTCCAGACGCTCATTGATCTTATCCGTGATATTCTGGATGGCTTCCTTCTTGGAGAGCCCTTCCTCCGGCGTGATCGGATCGCCGATGATGATCTCAAAGCGGAAAGGCCCCGTCTGGTGGATCAGCGCTGTCATGACCGGCAGCTTGCAGAGCATAGAAAAATGCGCCGGCCCTGTCGCAGTCAGTGTTTTCTCCCCGAAGAAATCAGACAGGATCCCCGTGTCCCCGGGGTCCTGATCGCACAGAAGTCCCACGAAGTATCCTTCCTTCAGCCGGCGGAGCATATCACGGACGCCCGTCTTATACTCGACAGTCTGCCCCGGCATCGAGCGATATTCACAGAGGAAACGATCAAACTCTTCATTATTCTGCTTCATCGCGACCGAAAGCAGCGGATAACCGTAGAGCGCAAGCGCTGCCCCTTCGACTTCCCAGTTGCCGCAGTGCGTCGCCGCCAGAATGCAGCCTTTCCCTTCCGCCTTGATCGCATCCAGCTTTTCCTTTCCTCGAATGGTCACGTACTCGGAGATATTCTCCTTCGTAAGCAGCGGAAAGCGGAACATCGAGACACCCAGCGGCCCGAAACGGACAGCAGAAGCCTTCGCGATGCGCTCTGCTTCCTTCTCGTCCTTAGCAAGGCCCGTGCGGAGAAGATTCGCTACCGCAAGTCGTTTTCTTCTCGCCGGTACCAGCAGCCAGAAAAATTTTCCCAAAGCGTCCCCTGCTTTCACAGCATTCTCTTCCGAAAGCCCACAGCAAAAAGCACCGAGCGTCTTGAGCAGTCTATAGGTTCCTTTCATAGGATACCCCTTTCATGGATAATCAGTGAAACGTCTTGCCCGCATCCCCGATGGCCGGACTATGCCATGGATTCCGTGTGCAAGACTGCGATAGTGGCTGCGCCATATAATAATATCCGGCGCCGCCACTGATGATGAGTAAGCCATCCCCCATTGCCTGAAAACAGACCATTCATGCTGAGCAGATCCAGTGGGGCGGGCAGCCTATAAAAAGCGCCCGAGCGATCGATTTCTATCCATTTTACCATATTTGTGAACAAAATGCTTTTATTGTTGGAAAGGAAGAGCCTCTCACCATGCCCCTCTCTACGAAACATTTCTCAAGCTCACAGCGTGATTTGCCATTTCCCACAAAGGGAACCTTCCAACATACCGGCCATAAAAAAAGACTGGCTTTCGCCAGTCTTTTTCGTCCAAAAAGTATCCGATTACTTGGAGTACAGTTCGACGATGTTGGTTTCGTTGACTTCGTCCTTGTATGGGAGTTCATCTCTCTGCGGGAAACGAACCAGGGTAGCAGTCCAGTTGTCGAAAGATTTTTCGATGTATGGAAGATCGAAGGTCTTAGCTTCCTGGAAGGACTGTTTGAACATTTCATTGGATCTGTAAGCTTCACGCAGGGAAACGACCTGGCCAGCGCGCAGCGGGTAGGACGGAATGTCTACTCTCTTGCCATCGACATTGATAAGGCCATGGGTAACCATCTGACGAGCCTGACGGATGGAGCGTGCAAAGCCAGCACGATATACGACGTTATCGAGTCTGGTTTCCAGCAGGAACAGCAGGTTTTCGCCTACGACGCCGGACATTCTCTTTGCTTTATCATAATAGCGGTAGAACTGCTTTTCAAGCAGGTTGTACATTGCTTTTACTTTCTGTTTTTCTGCGAGCTGGATGCCGTATTCAGACATTTTCTTCTGACGAGCTTCCGCTGGCTGCCGTTTTAACGCTTTCGGATGGCCGTAAACATTTACGCCGAAACGTCTGCTGGTCTTAAAACGGAGATTTCTGTTTGTTGCCATTGTGTGAGTCACCTCTCTATAAAATACCGCTATCCGAATTGAATAGCTTATTTATTATAAAGGGTAATTCGGGCCGTGTCAAATAGAAAATGGTGAATAGGTTCAGGATCAGGGGTAGTCCATGGGGCGTGCCGCTCTTGATTGTTTGCGAAAGAGGGGGAGCGGGTTCAACAGGTTCAGAGGGTTCAACGGGGGGCGGCGCATTTCGTCATCCTGAGCGGAGAAAAACGTCGTATGTTAAAAATGGCTTATCTGAAATATGAGAACTGAGTCGAAGGATCTAAGCGCCGCAGAATTTTGATAGCGCTTTGCGCCGTCGTCATCCCGAGCGTAGCCGAGGGATCTCTATGGCACTACGGTCAGTATCACATAGGCACTGATCCGGAAACGACGCCTTGGTGCTACGTATTTTCTGCGTTCACACATACATCATTTCCCGGTCTACAAGAAAGATTTCTCGCTTCGCTCGAAATGACGATACGGGAGTCCGAGGTCTTCTAGTCACTAGTCACAAGTCCCTAGCTATTCGTCCCTGCTTTCAAATTTTTGGGGCAGCCATTTCTCGTATCGTCATCCCGAGCGCAGCCGAGGGATCTTTCTTGCACTGCGGTCAGTATCACATAGGCACTGGCAGGGAAAGATGCCTTGTTGCTACGTGTTTCTGCGTTCACATAGGCATCGTTTGTCGGTCTGCAAGAAAGATTTCTCGCTTCGCTCGAAATGACGATACAGGAGTCTGATGTCTTCTAGTCTTCTAATCGCCTAGTCACCAGTCACTCCTTCTTCCCCACGATCTTATGCAGCAGAGAGACCACCGTCAGCACCGCAGTGAGCCCGATGATCGTCATCGACCACGCGACGCCGACCTGCAGATAGCCTTTCAGCGAAAACTCCCAAGGAAAGTACATGACCGTCAGAATGGCTGTCGCGATACACCCGATAGCCAGCAGTGTATTGTGTGCGCGGTAGTTGAAAAGATAAATGATGCCGGCCATGTAGCCCCAAAAGCCGCCTCCGATCATGAGATTGTGATAATAAAAAACAAGCGACAGTGCAGAGCACAGGATCGCGTATTTCATACCTTTCATCCATAAACTCCTTTTTATATACATGGGAAAGCAGATGCCCTTATTTCACGATTTCCAAAAAATCCGGATCCTTTCTCAGCCATACAAAATGATCCTGCTGCATGGCTTCGGGACGGACATGCTGCGGATCGAGCGCCATCGCCTGCCGTAAGTAAGACAGCGCATTTGCCTTATCCTTTTTATCTGCATAGTTCGTCGCGATCCCATAGAGAGACCACGTATTCTTTGGATCGACAGCAAGCACCTTCCGAAAGTAGGAGATCGATTCATCATAATGCTTGGCAAGCTTCTGCGCCATCGCCATATCATAAAAAGCCTGCGTGTAATCGGGATTGATTTTGAGCGCCTTCAAAACCTGTCCGATCCCCTGCTCCGGCGAAACATCGAGTGCCAGTATGAGCCCCTTCAGAGAAAGCGCTTTGTAATTCTCCCGATCGATTTCCAACGCCTTGTCACAAGTGAGAAGTGCCTCCCGATTCTGCCCTTTGGCGTAGAGAGTAGACGCCTCTTGGAAAACCTTTTCTGAGGCCGGCGCGATCTCATGGATCGCCTTCACGGACGCAGACTGCGAGGAAGCGGCGGGTGCCGAGGAAGCCGCTGGTTTCGTCTCTGCGCCGCAGCCAGAAAAGCCCACGGCCAGAAGCGAAGCGAGCAAGAGCGCGTAAATTTTCATGATGATTCCCCTTTCTGATGGGATTTCTGCTCGTGACATTGTATAATCATTATAGCAGAAGGGATTAGAGATGAGTAGCTTCGAGTAACTGATGACTGTTGACTTGAATGCTACCTTCGGGCATCGCCTCCTATGTATTCGCGGCGAAGCCGCCACCTTCATTTCTAGGGAAACACTGAACCCATTATTTGCAAGGAGGTTTTCTTATGAATCCATACGCATTTATCACAGGTGCCACGAGCGGCATCGGCCTTGCCACTGCCAAAGCGCTGGCAGCCTCTCACTACGACTTGGTACTCGCAGCCAGAAATACAGAAAAACTCGCGAGCGTGAAAGCGGACATCGAGAAAGAAAGCGGCGTGAAGGTCACGACTTACGCACTGGATGTGCAGGACCGCGAGGCCATCAAGGAAGTCACCACCCAAGTACTCGATACCTTCGGTGCGCCGGATGTGCTCGTGAATGACGCAGGTCTCGCCAGAGGCCTCGAGCCCTATCAGGACACAGCCCCGGAAGATACGATGGAAATGATCGATACAAATATCAAGGGCCTCTTCCTCGTCACCCGCGCCTTCCTTCCTGCAATGGTGAAAGAAAATAAAGGCCACGTCGTAAACCTCGGCTCCACGGCCGGTCTTTATGCCTATGCCGGTGCCGCTGTCTACTGCGCGACAAAGGCCGCTGTCAAAACCTTCAGCGATGGCCTTCGCATCGATGTCATGGCAAGCGATGTGAAAATCACCACCATCCAGCCGGGTCTTGTGGAGACACCATTCAGCGAAGTCCGTTTCCACGGCGATACGAAACGTGCCGCTTCTGTCTATGCAGGCATTGATGCGCTGCAGGCAGAGGACATCGCGGATGTCATCGCCTTCGTTGTCAGCCGTCCGAAGCGAGTCCAGATCAGCGACGTCGTCATCATGGCTGCCCAGCAGGGGACAGGCTTCCTTGTCAGCAAGAAATAGCGACCGGAGATCTGATTTCTGATTTCACTAAAAAATCCTCACTTCTTTCGAAGTGAGGATTTTTCATTTATCCATTTGAGCGGAATTTCAGGAAAAAGAGCTGGATAGCGAGCATCATGACGAGCGCCACCACGCCGCCTGCCAGACCATTTCCGGTGAATCCATCTACTAGGTAACCGACGACGCAGCTCGAAGCGACCACCATGACATAGGGGATCTGTGTCGAGACATGGTCGATATGGTGACACTGCGCGCCTGCCGAAGCCAAGATCGTCGTATCGGAGATCGGAGAAATATGATCGCCGCCGACAGAGCCAGCCAGCACCGCAGCAACCGTCATGACCATGAGATTCTGGTCATTATTCACGACAGCCAGCACGATCGGGATCAGGATGCCGAAGGTTCCCCAAGAGGTACCGGTCGCAAAAGCAAGACCGATAGCCACCAGGAAGAAGAGTGCCGGGAGCATGATAGCCACCGATGCATTATCACTGACCACATTTCCTACATATCCGCCGATATTCAGGTATTCCTTACCAACGACACCAGAGAGCGTCCATGCGAGCGTCAGGATCATGATGGCCGACGTCATCTGCTTGAAGCCTTCGCCAAAGCAGGAACAGAACGTACCAAAGGAAAGTACCTTTCTTGGAATATACAGGACAAAGGTGAATACAAGCGCAATGAAAGAACCGATGACAAGGCCTCGTGCAGACTCACAGTTTGCAAAAGCATCTGCGACGCCTTTGCCTTCCAGAATGCCGCCTGTATAGAGCATGCCGAAGATACAGCCACAAATCAGGACGAAGAGCGGGAGTACAAGGTCAATGATGCGGCCATTGCCCACCGGCGCACTCGATTCGTCATCTGCATACTCTTCCGGAATCACCAGCGTGCCGCCGCTCTTCTTTTCAAAAGCAGCCATGCGGGAAAAGTCCTTTCCCGACCAGATAAGGACCAGCATGAAAATGACCGTCAGCCATGCATAGAGATTCAGCGGAATGGTCGAAAGGAAAAGAGCGAATCCATCGATCTCACTTCCCTCCGGCAAAGAAGATGTGACCGCCGCCGCCCAGGAAGACACCGGCGCGATGATGCAGACCGGCGCTGCTGTCGCATCAATGATGTAGGCGAGCTTCGCACGGGTGATCTTAAATCGGTCTGTGACCGGACGCATGACCGTACCGACCGTCAGACAGTTGAAATAGTCATCAATAAAAATCAAAATACCAAGCACCATGGTGACGAAGAGTGCGCTCTTTTTCCCCTTGATCGTGCGCGCTGCATAGTCTCCATACGCCTGCGAAGCCCCTGATTTCTGAATGGCTGCTACCATGATACCGAGCAGCACCAGAAAGACCAGGATGTACACATTGCCCCCGACCTTGTCCGACATGATCTTGAACATCGTATCAATAGCCCCAAGTACGCTGAAGCCGGTAAACATGAAAGCACCCATGAAAATGCCAATGGCCAGCGACATGTAGACTTCCTTCGTCGCCAATGCCAGGATAATTGTCACGACTGGTGGCAGCAGTGACCAGATGGTTTCACTCATTCCCTCATTCCTCTCTTCTAAAAGCAGCACCTCGCTGCAATGTAATATTTTGTTTATTATACACTAAATGCCCCTATTTGTACACAAATTTGCAAATATCCGTGACGTTCGATAAAGTCTAATGATTTTACATATTCAACTTTTTCGTTACGTCAGTCTTTTCGCCCATTTTTGCGCCGTTTCCCAGAAGTTTTTGACGAATTTTTGACGGAAATCCGCGTAATTTATTTGGAAATATAAGCGTAAAGTAAACCTCCTGCCGCCGCAATCCACAGATTGCGCTGGCGGGTCTTTACTCTAATCTTCCTTTTTGCCTCGTCCTCGAACCGTTTCAAGGATTGATTGGCTTTCTCTAATGATTTCTGCGTCGCTTCGTTCAAGCTCTTGGACGCGGTCAGCTCTTTCTTCACTGTCTCTAACTGCGTCCCGGCTTCTGTCAGCTGCGCCTTCTGCTCGGTCAAGAGCTGCTGCTTGGTCTCGTTGTTCTTCGCGAGCTGATTCGAGTTCGCTTCGAGTCTCGTCAGCTCGCTTTCCGATATCTGATACATCGTTTCGGCCTGCGAGGTAGTACCAGCCGCCAGCCAAAGCAAGAAGCAGAAGGCAAAGAGCAATAGCCTTTTTGTAATTCTGCACATCGTCCCTCCATTTAATACCATTCGCTCATATCGTAATTGCGTCCGTCAATTTCGAATGCATCCGTGAATTGCCAGCCCTGCAGAATGCGTCCAGGGAAATAGTCATGGAAACTGCATTCATCGTTATACTGGGCGCACCAGGTGGGCACGTAATCAGCTAGATCATTCAGGTTCAAGCAGTCGGTCAAGGTAGACAGGCTCGCATAGATGCCCGCAGCATATCCCGCCGCGTTGCATGTGGAAATAAAGGCACTACAGATGGCGGTCACGTCGTCCCTGTCCTGCCCGATCGTTTCCGGGGCTTCTACATCAAACCAAATCCCCAAGGGCGGCGCACCGTATCCCAAGGCTTCCAGATCTTCAATAACGACCGCCGCCTCTTCTTCCGCCCGTTCTGTGGTCTGGGCGTGCGTATAACAGTAAACGCCCCATGAAAGGCCGCGGGCGCTGGCTGCCGAGATGTGCTTTCCGTAAAGCTCGGAGAGCGTACGCCCTTCACTGATTTTTACGATAACACCCTCTACGCCTTCGTCAATCATATGTGACCAGTTGATGTGATCATTCCAGTCTGAGATATCTATGACTTTCATGACTGCCCCTTTCTTTTCACTAAAGCCGCCAAATTATGTACCGCAGAAATGCCCGCCTCATCCAAGTTTTCGATAATGCTCAAAAACTCAGACGCCGCTAAGTAAGATACGCAAAGCGGCATAACTAAACCGAAACGGTGTACCTGTTCCGTCATGGTATCCATGATAGAGCCAGCCATGACTACGATGACATAGACTATGATCTTCCCGCAAAACTGCACTTTCATAGCCTTGCTGGATATAACGCCCATACGATGGGCCTGCGGAATTGCCTTGATGCTTTCTACAAGGCTAGGCGTATAATCATCAGTCTTGATTGTGTTATGCGCCAATTCTATCCACTTTGTGGCCAAGTCTATGACAATGAGTATCACGAACAGGGACACAAGCTCCAAATGAAATTGTGCAGCAGCTAGCATCCCACTCGCTATGATTTTTACCTCCCAGTAGTTTCCAAGACGACTGGCCGCTTTGCTGATGGCTTCTGAAAACTGATCAAATTCCATGTTTTCCCTCCAAATCCATGATTTCCCCTTCTTTCTATGCTGCTCTTAATAATCAGTGACGTCTGGTGTATGGTTGTTGATTTCAGGAGACCATGAAATTGTAAATTTAAGGTCATCTGAATCTTGGGAGTTCATACCTTCCCCAATCCATTCTACATTACTCGTGATATTCCATAAGGTTGGAACGCCATAAAATTTTTCGGTCTGCTCTTCCGAATATTCATATGGGTACTCTCCTTGGAGTTTATACTTTTTACCAGGAGTCACTGCTACAAACTTAGTTATGTCGACGTGCTCACTATAGTCACTCACCCCGTATAACCTCGCTTTGACGACACGTATCGCAGCAGGGATGATAAATTCACCTCTGAATAAAAAATCAACAGAGTTTGTTGGCACATTAACTTGTGCTGCCGATGCAGTAAACGATGTATTATTTGTAAATGTTCCTGATTTCATTGTTCCTCCTTCATGCGTAATCAATAATCTGTAACACTAGGCTTATGTGCGTTTATTGCTGGACTCCAATAAACAGTGTAACTAATCCTTATTGTGTCTGGATACTCCTCCGGCGATTTACCAACCCAGTAGACATCGCTGCGTATGTTACGTAAGAAGGGCTCACCTTCATCGCCACTATGATGGATAAATGGAATCCATCCAGTAAGATCGTATTTTTTATTAGGAGTTACCCCGATGTAATTACCTGATACTTCCACTACTCTAACACCATCTGGAATGGTAATCTCCGCAAGATCACCATAGTCAACCGTTATTCTTTGACTTCCTGTCGGTACACTTGACGTGGCTCCACTAGCACTAAATGTCATATCGCTATTGATCCTCCCCCCCGCATTGACATTTAATGTCCCTGCGGTATAGCCATCAGCAGCGATAACTTCTGCTTCATAGGATGTACCCTTTGGGATAGTAAAGGACGATGTGTGATCTGTACCCCCGCTCTTTTGCGGCGTGTATACGTGGATCGTCTGATTAGCACTTTGTGTAATTGTTACGTTGACATAAGTGACGGCTTCTTTCCATGCAGCATAGATCACACCGTCTTTTTCTACTCTTAAATGGGTCGCATTGGCATCTGTAGTACTTCCTAGCTTTACATACCCTTTTGCTCCGTCAACCTCAAGAGCGAGGTAAGGACTGCCGCCTACTTCTTCGGCTGTTGTATAAATATTACAGGTCTCTTCCGTTCCGCCTGTTTTGAGAATGTGAAGTTTTTTTGTAAGTGTCCCCATCGTGTCCTCCTATTTTACCCATATTTTTTTACCGTCAATATCCAACACGGTATCACGATTAACGGCTTTCAGCTTGTCTAATTCTGCATTTACCTCTGCTAACTCCTGCTCGTTCGCCTTCAGATCTGCATACAGACGGTCGCGCTGAAGTTCGACGGTGTGCTTTTCTTCAGCAGTACATCCGCCTAACCAATGTATGATGTAGTTCTTTAAGCTATCCATATTTTACCTCCGGGGATGGTTAAGGATTTGGATACCGCAACATTAGCGGCCGTTACTGTCCCTGTAAATGTGGGGGATTCTTTCGGCGCATAAGTTTTTAAAATCTCATTTTTATCGATCGCGCTTTTAGCCCCCGCTTCGATAGCGGCAGCAAGTCCTACCACCTGGGAAACTTCCGTCTCTGGATGCGATGTTTCGTATTGCTTTGTCGTCTCGTTGTAAGACTGCCACGTTTCTTTTAATGCCATTGTTATACTCCTTTCGCCCACACGTCGGCGCCCTCCGGTTTGTCCTTGGAGGAAACAATGGACCAAACTGGTTTGTTTGTCCCATCTGCTTTCTTGATAATAAACTTCGGTCTTGTTTTAATTGATTTGATTTCTTCGGCCATGTCCGCAACTTTAATCGTTGCTGTTTTCCCAGTTTTCTCGCGAATTGCGTTCCCTATAGCTTTAAGATTGGTATCTGATACTAACCCTTTCATGTTTCACCTAGAATTCTTTCTCGTCGAAACTTTCGTAATCAGCAGCCGTGCCTGTCCCTGTAGCAAAAGTCCCGTCGGCTTGATAGAATGTCTTGCCTGCTTTGACGTCCGCTGCTGTGGCACTGGTATCTGAAATCTCGACGTACCTTGCTATACCTCCCGTTGTTGTAAGAATAATCACGGAAGGTACACCAAAATATGCAGCTCCGGCTATCTTCACGTTTTGTTTCATAGCGTCTCCTATTTGATGGTGAGTGCTTTAGTGATTGCGTCCTGTGTGACGGAAATCAATGAGAGTGCGCCGGTTATTTTTGAACCATTTACATAGGCTGTCTTCCCTTTAATGATTTCTCCTGCGGTCGCTGTCCCATCTTTGGTTTCTACTACGCTGCTGGAGCCGCTCACTCCTAATACGGTGACACCCGCTTTGATATTTCCGGAAATCAGCTTGGCCTGCTCGGCTGCATCGATGATGACTGCACCAGCGCCGTTGTGATAGCCCGCCGGAATGATGTACTTTCCATCCTTAGTGCCAACAGATCCGGTGACTGCACCATTATTTGGCATGGAGCCGGTAACCAGGCCGTCTGCATTGTGACTTGTTTTCCCGACTAGAATGTCACCGGCGCCTGCTGTGTCTGATGACGTGTCGTAGAAATCTGCATTCCCTTCGCCCTTGGCTAATGGAATGGATACTTTCGGTACGTTTTCGTAGGTCGCGCCGTTGATTTTTACATTTTTACTCATACTCTTTCTCCTTATTCGACAATTAGTGCTTCTCCGTTGTAAGAAATTTTCCCGTAGTTCTGAGGGATTTTTCTGACAATCACTTTAGAAAGGCAGCCTCTCACTCCTTCGGGCGTGATGATCTGATCCTTGGCTGAAGGAATGACTTCTCTTTCCTGGTATGACATTTCTTCTCTGGAACCAAACGAGAGAAACTCTCCTTGAATCTGAGGTTCTGCAGTGAAGATCCCTTTAAGCGGTCCCATCAGAACGTCACCTCTTCGCAGATCTTCAGAATATGCGGAGGGATAATGGTTCTTACTGTCCCGTATTGCTTCGTAAGCTGCACGTCATAGCAGTATCTTCCGTATGGAAGGGCCTTCGTGTCTTCAGGCATGAGAAACAGCATCCCGTTGGTGATTTCTTTTTGAAAAAGTGCTTCGCCGTCTGTTGTCTTTTTCTTGACGGTAAAAAGGACTTTGTCTCCCTCTTCGAAGTTGTACTCTGTATCATCCATGTACGTGACTTTTAAAGGGAATACGGCAGTGTCTCCCCTTGTCAGGTACAGGTTGTTCTGTATGACTTTGTACATAGCTACCTCCTAGAATGATTTGTCATCAAATTCAAGGATCATGGAAATGGCGTCCTGAATTTTCTGTGAGGTTTCGTCTTTGGTGTAGTAGCGCTCAGGATCGAATCCAGCCGCTTCTTTAGCGATTTCCGAATAATGTTTTGCACTCTCTACCAATGTAAGAAGTTCCTCCTTGATATTCGTTCCGTAGGTATCAAGACTTTCCAGTAGTTTTCTGGTATAGTCCTTAAGATCCGTTTCGGATCCGTCTTCAAGTTCCATGACGAAGTCTTGCAACTCTTTCTTCTTAACTTCGAAAATTTCCAAAGTTTCCTTGGCATTGATCTCGCTGGCTTCTGCACGATCGGCGCTCTGCGCTGCTGCATTTGCAGATTTCTTTGCCTGATCTATGTACTGCCCTATGGCATTCTGGTAGTCTTCGTTGACGAGCTTCCCGCCTCTCCAAACGATGACATTCCCCTCTTTGGGATAAGGGAAATTCGTACGGTAAGCATCCGGATCAGCCGATTCCGGGATCTGAATGGAGCGTTTCTGCTTCTCATTCAAGTCCTGGATGATCATGGTGATTTTGTCCAGTGCATCTTCGATGACATCGAACGGCCATACATTTCCTAATGAAGACTCTTGGTTAATCTTGATGCTGCGATAAATCAGAAGGCGCTCGCCATTCTGAAGGACTGGCGGTCGCTCGGCTTCCGGCTTGTCTTCTCCAGGGGAATAGCCAGGGAAATGAACCGTCCTTGATGTGTCGTCGATGAAGTAGTCTCCCTTGAGCTCTGTGGTTTCATTATCTTTGCTTACCCGCGCTACCGTAATATCTTTTTTATCCAGGAAAGGGAACGATATGGGAAATGCGGTATTCGTCCCATCCCCTTTGTACAGTACGCGGTTGACGCTTGTATTGATCATGTAATCCCTCCTTTCTAAATGAATCGCTGACTCACTTCTACGGATGGCAACCAATCAGCCGATAATAAAATCGTTCGATCATTTTTTCTTCTCCTTGAGTGTTTTGTCCCATAGGGATTTCCTGAACCAATCCCACATGGTGAACTCGGTATCGGTAGAGACCATTCGCATGAAGTTCCAGAAGGCGTCGGTGATGGTATCAGGGACGGGGATGAATGTCCTTGTGATGGCCTTGGTGGCTCCTCTCCCCATCTCGATCAGGTCGCCTTTCTTGGCCGCTTTGAGAAAGTTTTCCATGTGCTTTAAGGTGTCGAAGAATGGAGCATCCGGAGCGGCGGATCCGAAGGATTTCCCAGTAAAGAAGTCAACCGTCCACGGGACGGCTTCTCTTGCAAGAGGGACGCCGCCAATGGGGCCGCCGGAGGCGATGACATGGAGGAATTTCTTCTTCCATTTATCTTCATCATCAGAGTCGTCCCCGATTTCTCGTAAGGTTGTTTCGACTAAGGCTCCTAGGAGCCACCAATACCACGTGGCTGCGAGGAGCGGCTTCACGTCTCCCTTGTCGTATAAGATATACCCTGCGCGGATAAACTGGTTTGTGACAAGGTTCGTGTAGCTATAGAAGGTGGTCATCTGTGCAAGAATTCCGTTCTTTCTGGTAAAGCTGGTCTGGTCTTTGGTCTCATTGGATCCAAAAGTCTCTCTCACAGCTTTGTCGGCAAGTCTCACGGCTTCTGCGTCCATCTCGTCTCTATTGAGCTTGCCTTCGATTTCCATAGCGGCCATGGCTCTCTTGTAAGTGAATAACCATTCTGGCAAGGAAAACATTTCATCCGTTGCCTGGATCAGCCAGTAAGCTTTGGAGTTCAAGGCGTCCACGCCGTACTTGCCGTGTTCGATTTTGGATCTCAGCTCGGACTCGTTCTTCCCTACCGGCAGTCTGTCCTGCATGTACATATCCCTATCGATGGTGGCACCTCGGTCTCTCATCATAGTGGACTTGGTTTGAATAAATCGCCGCTGCTCTACGATGTTCCCATGAAAATAGAAATCTCCGACGGCCTTTAGGGCATTGGCTGCTCCCATCCGTTCCATCATGCCGGTGATGTTCCCGATATTCAGTAAAGCCGTGGAGAATCTGAAGCCCATGGTAGCGAAGTTGAAACGCCGCCGGGCTCTGCCTAAGGTAGAGTCCCATTCGCTCATATCCTTGATCGAGGAGTGCCAGCAGTCCTTGGCCCATCCCTGCAGCAAAGAAAGGGTTTCCGGGCCTGCGGTGTTTTCGATAGCTGCCACGACTTCTTTCCGATTGAGGAGCTTGTAGACGTCTACGGTGGCTTCTCGCATGGCGATGTGCTGCATGGCTTCATTGACAGCCTCTACATATACGTCGAGGTCGAGGCGGAGCTTCTGCCCGCCGGAAGCTCCTGCACGCTGCTTGGTGCTCCCCATACCTAAGGAGAAGGAGGAAATATTCTGCATGTCCATCTTGGCGATGTCTGTTGTTGAGAAGTTACTTGTCTTCGTGCTGCTTAATGGATCGTACTTGATTCTATAGTACGCGCCATGGATGACACGTCCCGACTTCAGCGTGAAATCTTCGCCCTGAACTTTCCCTAAGGGCGTGCCGTAGAGATCATTCTGGACTTTGTTTCTCTCGCCCCAGTAAGAATTAAGGTGCTCCCATACGCTTTCTACGAAGTCCCAGTCCTTGTCAGTGAGGTTCTTATCCAGCATATCAAGGATGGTTTTCTCGTCGGTGTTCAAGGTATCGCTCAACCATAATGTCTCTATGAGCCGTTCCCTGTTGGACTTGGTGCCAAAGTTTAAAGCCATGGCGAGGAGCTGCTCCTTGGTGTAGGAAACGGGTTTACCGCGCTCGTCGAGGCCTACGGTGTAGAGCTTCTTGCTTCGGATCGCCGTCCATTCTTTTCTGGAGTAGATCGCGAAGTTCTTCCGGAAGGTGACTCGTGCTGCACTCTTTAGCTCTCGCAGATTGGCAGCCGCTTTGTCCATGGGTTTATAGAAATACTCGGCCGCAGACTTTCCCAGTCGTTCGATCAGAATTTCAGGAAGTGTGATGTCCTTGATGAGGCTGTGGATTTTTGTCCCCAGTCGGTCTAAGCCGGTGGCCGTCTGGTTCTTGAGTCCCGGAGTGGCCACGCGGTGCGTCCAGTTATCTATAATCTCATCGTGGATCTTTTGTGCCGCGTCATCGAAAGAGGTGCCTAAGGTATTCCCCTCGTACTCTCTTCGGCCCAATTTGTAGACAGCCTTCATAACCTTAGCCATTTCTCGGAACTGATCCATGGTGAGGTCTTTCAGCTTCATAGGACTTGAACCGTCGAAAGCGCTTCTCATCCATCCGGGAATGATGTCTTCGGCCATGTAGCGATCATCGTCCATAGCCTGCATGGGATTCATCTCTACGGCAAGCCAGCGCCAGTTGAAAGGTCTCTCCTGCCCGCTCTCGTCAATAGGCAAGATGCCGTCTTTCTTCGTGAGGCCTAAGACGTATGCCATGTGCTGCACGAAGTAGCGTGCGTCGTCCTTCATCATGACTGGTTTATCCGTCCGGGAGATGCGGTTCAGGATGCCTAAGATGCCGTAGCGCTCCATGCCGTTTTCGTTAAGAAGAGGCGTGGTGACTTTCCCGCCGCCTCCGTGAAGGGTGCGACGGATTTCTTCTTCGTTTGCCCTAGCGAACTTGGCCATGGTGAGGCACTGCGCCTGCTCACGTTTCCAATAAGCAGCGCCTTCCCAGTCATTAGCTGCGGCCGCTTTCATGGCGCGGGCTTCTGCAATCTGCGCCTTGTTCTCCCACCATCGCCAACTCGTTGCGTGGGAGAGTTTCTCGCCACCTAATGTATTTCTGGCGTCCTCTTTGATTTCCCTCATGTCGAAGCGCATGGCGTCTCTGGACTCTTTGAGGCCGTCTACCATAGTCTGGAGCTGCACCGCAAGATCAGCAGCGGTGAGTTCTGCGTCTTTTGTGGTGCTGTCGGCCTTTGCTCTTTGGGCGCGTTCCTTCTCAAGCTCGGCCTCAAGGGCTCGCATGTTTCCTTCAAGGATAGTCTGTGATTCCTTTCTGGACTTGTTCTCGCCCTTGGCTGCTGCAGCTTCTGCTTTCGCTTTTTCAAGCTGCTCTTTTAGCAGCTTCTTCTGCTTCTCCAGCTTTGCGATCTTATCTTCCGACTTGGCAATCACATCTGTCTGCTTGTCGATCTCTGTTGTTTCTTTTTCGGAAACAAGTCCCAATCGCTTGCGAATTTCTCTCGCGGTCTTTTTCTTGTCTTTGGACCGTTTGAGTTCCATCTGCATAGAATTGACGAGATGGATGTAAGCAGAAACTTTCTTTTCAAGCAGCATGGCTTCGATGCGAGACTTCTTAGCCATGCCTTCCGGAGAACGAAGAATTTCTTCGGCCATGCCCCTGATGGCCTCCGGGGTTAATGCTTCTTCCCGATAGTGCTGCACCATCTCTTCGATGTGCTTGTTCCACCGTTCTTCCGTAGTGCCGCCAGCAGCTCTCAGCTTCTCTTTCAGATCTTTTTCTGTGAGCCCGGCCATTTGGAGAAATTCGTCACGGTCTTTCTTTGTAGGGAATGTGTCGGAGTTGTAAATGGTCTCGATCTGATAGATCTCATTCTCTTCTCCCAGAGACTCGCTGTAGCTGGTTCTCTCTTCTTCAGAAGAAATGGAGGCTTTGAAGTTTTCGATGGCTTCTTCTCTTACCATATGAAGGTAGTAACTCATGGCTTTCTCCAGAGCTTTGTCCTTGACGCTCTCAGCCCATGCCTTGAGGTTGCCCAGTTCGGACTGGTTCACGTTGACGGTCTTGTCGATGGCTTCTAGCTTCCTTTGTGCGGCCCATGCGTTGATTTCGGCTTCTGTAGAAATCATACGATCGAAGATGTCTTTGATCTCGGGTGTGAGTTCTACGTTCCCCAGACTCTTTGCTGTCTTGTAGATGTCGGTCAGCCATTTCTTGAACCGTCGGAAGATCCCCTGCATTTCTTTGGTGGGTGCGCTGCCGTCCATGAGGTATTTCTCGAAGCCTCTGGCAAAGCGTTCCTGCATCCAGCGTTCCATGGCACCGGCCTTCCCTGCTCTGATGTCTTCGGCGTACCTGGTGAACTCTTTTTCCAGAACGGTCCCCTTGTACTCAGCGAGGTGGTCTTCGGAGAAGGCAGCCCACGAACGAATGGTGGAGAGATCGCTCTGCATGCTCTTCCGCGCAGCGCGGGCTTTCCCCACGTCCCCGTTGAAGTATGCGGCGATGTCCCCCTCACTCATCTGTCTCATGTTCTCAAGCATAGAAAGGAACATATGAGCGCCTTCATGGATGACTGTGGATTCATTCGCGCCGTCGAATAGTTCGATGACGTTAGTGCTTCTGTCGTAGGAGCCTTGGTATTTGTTTTGGAAATAGACGTTCAGCAGCTGCCCTAATTCTTTCGTTTTGGTACCGCGGTCGCCTTCGACGTCCGGGTCATATTCCGCGACTTCGATTCCCTGTGACTTCAGGAAGTCCACGGTTTCTTTGGGTGTGTCCTTCGGTATAACGGCCCCGGAGAATTCGTCGAACGTCACCTTCCGTGCAGGTTTAGCTTCGAAGTAGTCCGTCGTTACCTTGTCTGCTTCCTTCAGGAAATCTTTGACATGCTGCATAAATTTCTTGTCTTCCGGGAACCCGTGCAGATCTTTATTCCCATCGCGAGTATCCTTCAGGAGCTCTGCCAGATTCATATCCAGATTTACGTCATATCCGCCTTTTAGCTTTGCAGCTTCATCCCGCAGCTCGTTATACATGGACTCGGCCTTCTGGTATTGTGCGAGCTCTTTCTTGTTGGATGCCAGTGAGGGCTCGTGGTTCTTGATGTCTCTGACGGATGTGAACTTTTTCGAGAGAAAAGCAAGCAGACTGTTAAAGCCGTAGTTGATACCGCCCGCCCCTTCATTGTTGGTGCCGCGGTATTTCTTCATCAGCTTGACGATATTGTCGATGTTAAACGCGTACTTTTTACCGTTGTCCCAAAGGTATCGTTCTTTGTAGAGATTATCGAATTCGGAACGGACGAAAGAAATGAATTTGTCTATGCCGTCTTCTTCGATTGTTTTCTGCAGGTCTTGGTCGAAAGATGATTTGTCGACAATCTTTTTACTACTTGCCTTCCGTCCTTTTTCATACTCGCCTGCCCATTCTGAAAGCGTGACGGCTGCTTCGGGACTGACGTGTCCGTCCTTCTGCAGCCACGCAAGACGTCGCTTGTTGAGTGCAAGCAGCCCTTTCTTGTTCCTGATTTTTTCTTTCAGGTCTTCAATGTACGGCTGGCATGCCTTATCTAAATCCGAAAAATCTTTTTCCTTTACTTTCGGATCTTTCAGCGCTATCAAAATGTCCGGATACTTTTCGAAGAATTCTTTGTGGGGGTAATTGTGCGCAATCGTTCCGTACTTGACGGGTACGTCTTTCTTCAGCACGTTCTTGACGTAATAGTATTTGACCGCCTCGTCATTCTCCATACGGGCGAGAGCTTCTTCGCCGGTGTAGGCAGAGAAATTGATTTTCCGCACTTCTATCCCTTTGCTTTTCAACTCGCTGCTCGCCTTCTGAAATTTCTCATGAAATGCCTTCTGGTCTCTTTCTGCAGGCTCTTCGTAATTTACGACAGGCTTTCTTACCGTGTAGGCATCACGAGAGAAGACTTCGTTCGACCTGGATTTGCGCGGGTCTATCATGTCCTTATCCCCGATCAGCGTGATCTCCCCAAAGTCCCCAAATGGGATATCCCTCTTCGTGATGGCGAGGGAAGGCATCGGGAGGCCACCCAGCTTGATAGCTTCTCTCAATTTGCCAGTAGAAACATTGTGATAGACGACGAGGTCTTTGTCTGCCGCCGTCTGGTAGTAGGTGGGATTTTCGCTTTTCAGCTTGACAAGATCCTCCTCATTTGCTACATTAGGAGCAGATAAAAGGTTATCAACTTTTTCTTCGGGTATGGGCCAATTAGGGCTTCTCTGGAGAATTTCGTTGATAGCCTTTTTTCTATTGGCATAGAGCAAGTTTCCATTTTCTAATTGTCTGCCAAACCATTCGTAGGATGGCGTTCTCGTCCTCTTCCCCGTTTTCCCGTATACGCTTACTATCCGATTTACGATATACCGTCTTTCTGTATTCGTTGCCTTGAGTTCAAAAGGAACGACGATGGTTGCCCCGTTGTTATCTTTGAGGTCTACCACCACTACTCGGCGTTCCTCTCCGTTCGGCCCTGTATATGACTTAAAGATCATGATTGGATTTGTAAGCGCCCTCGGCAGCTGCTTCATGATCTCCGGTGTCATGTCTCCTGCATGCTTTCCGTTCAGGATTTTCTCAAGATCTGTCTTGGCGATTTCCACAGGAAGGACTTCAGCTCCGGTTAGTTTCAGCACGAGAGGCGTTGTCATCACGCGAACCATGGACGACTTTTCTTTACCAGCCATGAAGCGATCTACGCTATCTGCGAAGGATTTCTCATCTGCGTCCAGCTGTCGCTCGGCCATGCCCTTCTTTGTCAACTTGCCCGATAGAACGTCATGGGCATATTCTTCAGCCATTTGGTGATAGGTGCTGCTCCCTTCGAAGTCGTTTACAACACTCGGCAAGACTTCTCCATTTCCCCCGATTTTATCGGTAGTTTCTTTGACTTTTGCCAGCCATTCCTGTATACTATGAGTAAAGAGAACTCCCTCAGACTGTACCCCGTTTTTGGAATCGGGACCCCCAGTCTGGGCGGGGTTCTTTTTTATTTCCGTAATGTCTCCATCATAGAAATACTTTCTCCCATTGGCCTCTTCTCTTACTACGATTCTTGCAAAGCATTCTTTTCCATCGAGCTTAATTTTCATCCCATAGTATCTGTATGAAACAGTGCTCTGATTTAGCTTTTTGACTCTGTCTGGATCTTTTGCATCTTCATACAGGAATACAGACTTGGCGATTAGCTCTTTTAGATTCGGTATGAGCTGCAGTGTGCTATTTTGAGCCGAATGCCTCACTAATTCTTTGGCAGCGCTGACCGGCATTCTAATGTATTCCCCATCTCGGTTTCTAATAACAGCAGGCTCGTCCCGCTTGCCGCCTGCTCTTGAGACAGGGAATAGGGCTCTATACAATTCTTTTGCGGCTTTTCCGATTTCTTTGGCAGATGCTCCTCTGAATGTTGTTCTATTGCACTCTACAGGTTTGCTATGTATTAGTCTGTTGTATTTCTCTACCGTTCCCCAATTCCCAAACCATTTCTTGAAAGTTTCGCTATGGGCAATCAGCCACTGGTGCTCGGTCAGCTTTGTCGGTGTACCGTCTGGGGCTTTCATCCATTCATCAGTATTCCAGTATTTCTCTTTCACAAGCTGCAGTTCGTTCTCGATGGCGGACTGGTTCAGCTGATGCGCGGTCTCCGGACTGACTTCACCAGCGGCAATCATGGCCAATTTCAATGGCACGCCGTAGTTCTTATGGAAGTTCTCTGCGAGCTTTGCCAGGATTAAAGCGGAGTCTCTCGCGGCTTTGGTGACAGCGCCGTTTCCCGCTGCCTTGATTTCTTCAAGAAGCGGCTTGTAGGCTTCTTCATAGGTCTCGGGATCCAGTAGCGTCTGCGCGATGAGATCTTCTTTGTTTAAGGATTTCAGCGTCTCACTCACTCTCTCGATGGACTCGACTCTCTTTTTCGCTTCTTCGATCTCAGCGATGGCCGTTTTGGATTCTTCATCGCCTTTATCATTCTCGGCAATAATTTTCTCTTGGGCGATATCGTAGAGCTCACGCTGGTTTGGTGCTCTTCCGTATGCCCCATAAAAATCCTGATACCAATCTGGGTTCTTGGAAACTCTGAGATGTACCCGATCTTTCCCTTCCCCGACGTCGAACATATCGACGCCTTTTTCATTGGAAAAATTCGCGTCCTGTGTCTTTCTTCGTTCCATGTAGTCCTGGAGTTCTTTGACGCCGGTCAGCTTTCCCCATGCGTCTTTGGCTTCCTGAAGGATGGTCTTGCAGGTGTCTTCTATATGATCTAAGCCGCCGGAAAGAATTTCTCTTGCGGTGTCTCTATCCTCTCTTCCGATATCGGTATCATCGGAGAAGTGCTCGTTCAAGATTTTTTCTGCAGCGGCCGCTTCTCTTTTTTCGCGTGTCATGGTGACAATGTCGATCATGTCTTTCATGCGCTGGCGTTCTTCCCGGATAGCATGAATGGTTTTTTCGCCTTTGTCCATGGTTGTGTAGTCGGAGAGAACTTCATGGGCTTCGGGGGTGGCGGTCTGCATGTATTTCCCTGTCTCTACCTCTAAGGGCTTGCCGGTCTTGATGGCGTCATCTAATTCTTTAGCGGTGATCGTGCCATCTTCTACGAGCTTGTTTAAGGCATCGTGTGTCTTTTCATTTTCGGCCGCTGCGGAAGCGTCGATGTAAAGCGTGCCGGATCCGGTGCGATCGAGCTGGTTCTGCAGTGTCTTCCGGTAGGTTTCCGGTGCTTTTTTGTAAAGGGACGATTCGGAGCGGAGATCCATGAGTTTCTGCAGCATGGATCTTTCGTTCTCACGTTTGAATTCGATAACGGCGTCTTTCATTTCGGAGAGGCCAGTGATTCTCTTCATGGCTCTATGGGCCCCCGCGCCTGCTAAAGCAGCACCGCCGATCGACATACCAACAACGGAGGGGACGGCTTCGATCATGGCGTCCAAGGCATTCCCCATCATCTCTCTTACGGATACGGTTTCTTTCCCGAAGAGGTTGGTATCGATATCTGCAGAAAGAGACTGCAGGCCTTCTTCGGCGATCTCAGGCGCTGCCACTTTAGCGAACTGTTTCGCACCGTATCCGATGGCTTTCGCTCCTACGGCTGCTCTCCCTGCGCCGATCAGTTTCTTCATGGCGGCTTCGTTCTTGATGACGGCTTTGGCTGCGTCGCTCCCCCATACTTTGGTGATGCCCTTGAGTGCGAGCTCCCATGCACCGGTTTCAATGGCTGCGTTGATCACACCGACTCTTTTTGCGTGGCCAATGGCCTGCTCGCGGGTATAAACAGATTTTCCGTTTTTATCCTTTTTGGTGCGCCAATCCCAATACGCCTGTCCAGCTTCTGCTCTATAAGTTCCTGTGAAGACGGAAGCAGTGCCTAAGGCGATAAGCCCTGTCAGTGCGGCCGCTCCTGTGACGGCTGCTCCTGCCACGGCTCCCGTGGCTCCTACGGCACTCGCTGCGGATGCAGCGCCTAAGGTGGCGATCTGCGGCAGGTTTGTTTTGGTGGCCGCTAAGATGGGCTGGGCCAGCGGAGCGATTGGGGAAAGGATTTCTGCTGCACCGCGCATGATCATATTCTTCTGCATGGACAGCTGGGAAATGGTTTCCCCTACAATCTTGGCCACGTAGGAGTCTCCGATTTCTGCGTTATATGCTTTCTGCGCATTCATGAGTCCAGGGATGGCTTTCTCTACTTCTTCATCGGAGATCTCTCCGATGGAGGCTTTGTACATGAGCTCGCTCTGTGCGTCGAGCGCCTGCCCGGCTTCATAGGCGGTGCCCGCAAAATGGGCACCAGTGTCGTAGAGGTAGCCGATGACATTAGAAAGATCGGTGAGCTTGCTTTCCGGCATGGTATAAACCGCCGCGCCCTGCGCTGCTGCTTCGCGGCTCTTCAGGATATTGGTATAGTCCTTCAAAGCAATGGTAGTGGCCACGGGGTCTTCCGTGTCGAGTTCCGGGTAGAGTTCATTCAAGGTCTTGGCAGAAAATGGCTGGTTGTTCAGCGCGGCCGCATTCCTCTGTCTCTCGTAGGTGGTGACGGCTGCCTTGTACATATCCGGATCGGAGGCGATCAGCTGTGGGGCAATGCCTAGTGCACTTCCTAATTTTTCAGACTGTTCGAGGCGGTTATCATCCGGTGCACTGTTTCCAAAAAGATTCTTGTATACGTCGGTGGATTTCACAAGGTCTTTGGCGGATTCCCACTGGGCTTCTACGGTATCAGTGAAGCCGCCTAAGGGCAGGATCTCTCCATCCTTGACGGATTCCATATTATCCTTCTTGGCCTGCTGCTCTTCAGTCAGCTGAATGCCGCCAAACTCCGGTGTCGGTCTCACCTGGATAGGTGTGTAGTCCTTGGGCTTGATCCCACGCAGCACGCTTCCTAAAATTTCTTCGTCCATTGTGATTCCTCTCAAATATCGAATACGCTTAATTCTCCATTGGAAATCTGTCTCATCTGTTCGTCAGATACCCACTTGGTCTCAGTCTTTCCGTTTCCGTAGTCCACGTCAATGTAGAAACCATTCGGATTTCCATCTTCGTCTACGGCCTGCGACGTTTCCCTGATGTGATCGTTGTAGGCCTGTGCTTTGCTCATGGTTGGAGCTTCATAGTCATCCCCGAAAAGGTTTACGCCGAAGATGTTAATCCCGCCGATTTTCGTTTTGCCGGTGCTGTCGAGGCCTTCTTTCCCGATCACATCGTAGTAGATGGTGCGGAGTTCGTCATTGTCAGGATCTCTCCCCTGCTCGTTTTTGAAATCCATGATTTCTCTCTTAATGAGCATTTTCGCTGTCGAGGTGACGGCGGAGGTATTGGTATAGCACATGGCCGCAATGGTAGCGTCATCGTCCGGGATCTTGACGGCAAAGGTTCCTACACCGTTGCCGCAGTCGATGACGTCTTTCCGAATCTTGGCATCCTGCTCGGCAGTGAGGTAGACACCCTCTTCCTGCAGGTCTTTGATGGTGTTGTCGAGGTTTTCGATGGAATTGATTTTCGTCCCGATAAATCCTTCTAGTGCGTTGAACTGTTTCTCTTTGAGGCAGCCGCTGGTATCAAGTCCTCTCCCTACATTGGCAGCTCTGTTCTGTGAATTTTCGTAGGTTCTCTTCTGGTTCATCAGACGGCCTAAGAGTGTGACGCCCGCCGAAGAGTCCTTCAGCAATGGATCGTTGTTCACAATATCCGCGGCGTACTCATAGGTCTGGCCGGGTGTGGAGCCGTTCTGCTCCATTTCGAGGATACCTTTGGTGATGTTCTGTACTCTGCTCTGGATGTAAGCCACTTGGTTTGAGCGGATCTCGGCGTACTGCTGCTTTAAGGCAGCGTCGCTCTTGTCCTGCAGCTCGGCTCGTTCTTCGTCTGACATGTCGTCCGCCGCTTCGCCCTTGGCCTCGGCTACGGATCCGTAGCCGATCGGTTTCCCGAACCATTCATTCCACTCGTCCATGCTCCCGATGTGGATACCGCCGGAGGAGTTTCTGGCCATGTACTGGCCGTTCCCTAAATAAATGCCGACGTGCTTTTCCCCGTCAATGAAGTCTCCGGGCTGTGGTTCATAGCCGTCGCCCGCTTCGTGGTAGGCGTCCCCGAAGTCGGAACCGTGCGTGATTGTCCCATCTGGGAAAAGGCCGGTCTTGGCGTAGACATCAGCGGTCCATGAATCGCACTGGATGGTGGGATCTTTGGTAACGCTTCCCATCCACTGATCGCCTTCGGTGTAGTTGTTTCTGGCAAATTCCGCGATCTGATTTCCCGTGACGCTGCCTTTCCCTTGAGGGACCGGCGTCGGGTGATCTTTCCTCCATGCATCCCGGAACTGTTCCCATGTCATGGTAGTGAGGTTCAGCCCGTTTCCTTTGACATAGTCTTCGGCGCTGCTTTTGATTTCCCGCGTCATCTTCTTCTGGAGGAACTGGTCTTTATAGGCTTTGAGAACCGGCTCGTCGATGCCCTGTGATTTCATGTAGGCGATGGCGTTTAATCCTGCGCTGTAGTCGCCTGTGGTGAGGTAGGACTGCATGATCTCTTTGGCTTTATCGTTTTTCATGGCTTTCATTTTGACGTCGATGGCTGTGCTGTCCATGCTGAGGCCTGCCAGGATGGCCGTGGTGTTCTTCTCCCAGATCCCGAAGTTTGTAATGAGGGAGTCGGGGTCTTTGACGGACTGATTGACCATGTTATCTGTCATGAGGGAAATCTGGTTTCCCGCGTAGTCTTCCATCTGCTTTCGCTGGTATTTGTCGATCATGCGGAGGTTCGAGGTCTGAGACTGTGCTCTCTGTTCCCCGAAAGCTCGGACGGCGTAATCAGAAGAGATGCCATGGTCCTGCAGGACCTGCTGATAAATCTTCTGTTCCTGGTCGGTGTAGTCTTTCTGCAGGTTCTCAGCAGCCTTGCCCTGATGGGTATTGAAAAGGCCGGTGTTCTCATCATCCATAAGGGAATTGATGCGCTGCTCGTAGTCGTTCTTGGCGTCAAAGATTTTATCGTTCTGGTCTTTCAGCCATTCTTTCCCGATGGTTTCGGAAACGGCTCCTAAGGCTTTCCCCATCATGTCCGTCCCCACGGTATTTCCTCCCATACTTTCGATGGTGGCGGTATTGACGACTTTCCCCTGCAGGATGTTCTTGCTGATATCCCCTGAAAATTGAGAGAGCTTCATATTTTACCTCCCGATCTTGAAGCCGCCATTTAGCCACGGATATGGACTCTTGGTCATGGAGAGTTTTTGCGGCTTGTACTGGTTCATGGCATATACCTGATCTGTCATGGTCTCCGGCATTCCGCTCATAGCCGCCTGGTGGTGAAGTCCGCCGGAGGCTGACTGTTTAGCTGCCGTCGCATTCCCGTATGTCTTGGCCGCGCCGTAGATGGAAGCAGCGGTGGAAAGGAGTGTACCAAACATAGCCTGCTTCCCCTGCTGCCGGGCATTGTAGGCGGCAGCTCTTGCGCTGTTTGCCTGATTGATATAGTTCACTTGATTGATGTAGGCGCTCTTGGTGTCATTTCTCTGATTGCCTAAAAGATTCATGGATGAATTTCTCCATTCGTCGATAGCTGATGCGTCCATGTCCTGCACAGATCCGGAGCTTGTGAGGCCGCTTGCTCCTGCTTCTGCCGCATGCTGGCCAATGACTAATCGTCTTCTGGCGTCAAGTTGCTGCTGTTTCTGCAGGTACTGGTCAGAAATCTGCTCTCTCTGTTTGTCTGCGATTCTCGCGTTCTGCTCTGCGGCTTCTGCCTGAGAATTGTAATAAGCAGACTGTGCTTTGGCCTGCTGATGGGCAGAGGCCATGGATGTGATGCCCTGCGCGGCGGTTAAGCCGATCAGGGCGGCGGATACGCTGCACATAGTTACTCCTTTAATGTGAAGCGGACGAAGGTTTTCCCGCCCGTTTCTACTTCTTCCCCAAAGGCGGCTCCCATCTTTTTAATGACACGGAGGGCTTTGGTGTTGTCTTTGGAAATGTAATTGGTAAGGACTTTGTATTTCTTCAAGCTGTCCTTGATGTAGTCTTGCATGCAGGCGACCAGGGCTTTCTTGTGGCGCTCGCACATAGTAGTTCCGAGCATCCAGATGGAGCATCCCTCCGGGCATAGGCCGATTCCGAAGGCAGCGAGCGGCATGCGCTCATGAATGGCATAGTAGGCTTCTATGGAAGTTGTCATGCTTTCATAGAGGCCGCCATAAGGCATGCGCCCCTGGGCTTCTAATTCTTCTCTGTCTTCTTTTCGCATATTTCCCGCGAGGATCTGGGATAAAAGGTCGGCCATGGCAAGGCTGTCGATGGTGCGGATGTTCACGCCGTAGTAGCTGTTATTCACTGACGATCACTCCTCTGATCAATGCTGCCAGGTAGAAGGGGTAGGGATCGGAAGAGGTGATGATGACTCGTCCGTTCTTCTCTACGCCCTGGTTGGGTATGGTGATTTCTTTATCTCCTGTGTAGAGGCAGATCTTCTGATCGGAGAGCTCCTCGTACTTGATGGTGTCATTTCTTCCTACGCCGTTTCCGATACTGCCGCCTAAGGTGTGCAGCAGTCTTAGGACAACGGTGCGTACATTTTTATATCGCCCCTGCATGGTGCCGTTCTGTGCCTGAATTTCTACGTTAGGCAGTTCGATGGTCATTCGATATGGATATCCAATGATCATGTAGGAAACTTTGGTGGGAAGTGTCACTGTCCCCTCTTTGATTTCTACGTTTTCGAAGAATTTCCCGTCTGCTAATACGGAAACTGTCCCGGTGATCCAGTCGACTGACGCTGCATCGTCAGGCTCATCAAAGGTGAGGACTTTGGAGCAGTCGGTCATGATGTAGTCTTTCGGATCTTGGGAGTCTTTGTCTGTTCCCATCTTCTCGATATAGGTTTTACCGTTTCTTTCTACGGCGGTGTAGACTTCGTCGGTCTCTTCGGCTGCCACGGTGCAGACGGAAAGATACTTCCCTTTTGTGATGATATGGGACCATGCATAAACTTTCTGGTCATTGATGTAGGCGAGGCAGATGATTTCCCCGTCGGAACGGACGAAATACAGTCTGGAGTCGGGATCCTGCATGTAGGCAGCGTCTACGATGGTCTTTCTTCTCAAAAGGTGCTTGGCCAAAAGGGTAAGGTCCATGCCGTCGTAGGAATCGGTCTCGAAAGAGTAGGCCATGTCTCGCACGGTCTGGGACCGTTTCTGCACGTAGATCAGACGGCTGCCGATGGAGATAGGTTCGACTTCCGTGCATCCGCGGAAGGTCTGCGCCTTGTTGGTGCATTTGGACGGTGTGACGGTGCTGCCGCCGGAAACGATCCATTCATTGGAGTCGGTCAAGACGAAGAGGTCGCTGGCCGGGCAGATGTGCTTGATCTCCGCTTGCTGACGGGAAATAAAGGAAAGGCAGATGGCGCTGTCGTCTGTCACGGTGCCGGAGGCTTTTTCGACGGAGAAATTGTTGTAGTCTCCAGTCTTGCTCATCCATAGGACGTATGGCTGCGTCTTCGTCCCAGCGAATATCAATCTATCTTGGAAGAATCCCACGTTCCTTGGATAGCCGTATTTTTCGTTCCATGCGCCGAAGGAGTAGCTGTCGACTTTCCCCGCCTGGCCAATGACTTTTTTCACAAGGCAGGTGGCGCTGGTTGCTGAATTCACAGTTTCGATCTGAATGATACCGGACTTGGTGTAGGCGGTCGATGTGAGGTCGGCTTTACCGGCAGTGGTGACAAGTCTCATTCTGACATTATCTGCTTCATCGACGGTGCCGGATTCGCTTACGTTGTTGTCGTCATTCGATTTGTAGGTCCTGAAGTCTTTCCATTCGCCGTCGTTCGTGGATTTCTGGATGACCACCTGCCCTGTCCATGTGCCATGGGTGATGATCTTCCATCCGTTTCCTACCGGTATGGGATCTGTGGTCATGGCCCCGCTGGCGGTGACGGACTTGGAAGCGATGTCCTGAGAAATCTTCATCCACATGCCTTTCATGTCTGCAGAGAAGAAGGGTTTATCCGAGGAGAGCGTGACTTCACCTGCGGTGCCGGAGACAGTCAGTGTGGGCTCATCCATGGATTTGACGGCCACCCATCCTGGATTCCCTTTGTTATAACTTCCCTGTCCGCCATTGCCGTAGGAGATGCCTGCTTCACCCGCATGCCCCGTATATACGCGGTAGTACCTGTGCGGTCTTCCTGTTACCCTAGCTTTACCGATGAATGTACCCAGTTGTCCCCCGCCTCCACCCTGCGCGGTGAGTCCGAAGGCTGTGGAATTTCCGCCGGAATTCCCCGGTGATCCTTTTTCACCGCCGTCCCCTACGGTGATGGTGTAAGTGGTATTTTCTTTGCAGTAGACAGTCTGTGATACAACAGCGCCATTCCCGCCGATACCTCCGGCAGCTTCTACCGTACTTCCGTCCTCTTTGTGTCTGCTGTCTCTGTAGTGGCTCACGGTATCGGCTCCACCGCCACCGCCGCCCGCTACGGTCACAGCATAGTTCCCTGTCTTGTGACATTCCCATGCGTATGTTCCGGCTTTATTCCATGTCTCGTCTACCACGTTGTTACTAACGGTTAAGGACTCATCGAAGTACTGACTATTCATCACCATTTCTTCGAAGCGCCAGTCGGTGTCAGAATAGTGTTTGAGCTGCATGACGGGATGGGTGCCGGAGGCGATGTACATGATGTCGGCGCTCTGACAGGTGCGGAGCTTAGGAAGCTCGGATTCCTGGTAAGGCGTCACGATTTCCTGATTGGTAAATTTTCCGTCCTTCCAGATGCGGATATACCCTTCTCCTACTTCAAGGAGAAAGGCATGGTTCACAGTAGACTTGAATTCAATCAGACGAACTTTATTCTTCTTGGCCATGCCGCAATAGATCGATCCGGGCCTTTTGTATACAGCGCCATAAGGTCTGATATAGCAGTTCTCGGCCTGCAGTAAAGCGGCCTGGTATTTCTCCATATCGATACGGCTGGCGACTTCAGGGGAAACTTCGCCGGTCGCGAAGGATGACTGCATGAGATAGATGGTTTCTTTCATGGTTATCTCCTTGCGTCAAAGTACTTGGTGGGATAAGAAGGCTTGTGGTGGTTCTGGATCGCAGAGGTGTACATGGCCTGCTGGATGGCAATCTGGTAGAGCTGGTACTGTGACTGTGCCATGTTCTGGCTGCCGCTTAATGGCATGGCAATGTGACTTGCTAATTTGTGGGCCAGGGCTTCGGCAAAGGAGGAGTCGAAAAGTTCAGCGTTTGTGATATCTGCGGTGTAGTCCATCCATGCATCTTCGATGTCTGCCATGATGATCCTCTGACTCTCGTTCATGAGGGCGATCTGAAACTCGTGATAGGTATCATCTTTGGCAGATTCATCCGTTTCAATGATGTCGCCGTTCTTGTTGTAGAGCTGGCGGACGACTAAGCATTTCTTTGGCAGTGCATAGGCAAATTCCCATTTCGGGACAGTGGTGTCTACTAGTGCAAGTTTTTCCGATCTTTCTGCGAAGCCCCAGCGGAATGAGGAAAGAAGGTTTTTTCTTGTCAGTTCATAGTAGAGTTTGCACTGACGCGCTGCCTCGCTGTCTTCGTCGATGGAAGCGATCTGCCCCTGTCCGATTGAGGAGAGGGCGATGTTGCAGATATCTGTGCTGTACATGGTTCCTCCTAGTGTTTCTTGATGAGATCGATGAGCTGTCTCTTGGTCTTTATGTCCCCTTTGATCTCGATGCCTTCTTTCCAGCAGAGGGCGCGGAGTTCATTGGGGGAAAGGTCTTCCAGTTTTCCTTTCCCGATCTCACCTAAGTGGATCTCTTTCATTCAAGCTCGCTGTCCAGTGTGAGGGCGATGGTGCACTTGCCGCTGGTAGGGCCGGTAACGGAGATGCCGTAGAATTTCTTTGCACCGTAGGGGACTTTGATAAAGCCCTTCTGTGCGCCTACCGGGATTGTCAGTGTGCAGAGGGTGGCCGCACTATCCAAAGCGGCGCTGTCTGCCGTCTTCAGCGTGATCACGGCGGCCGCCGTAAGTGGAGAGGCGAATTTGGCAGCGAGAAAGAGTTCATCGCCTGCGTTCCCTCCCATGCCGTTTGCGATGACGTCCGGGGTGGTGGATACGTCTTTATCAAAAATGAATGCGTTTTCTTTGTCGTAGATCATGGTGTCCTCCTTATGCTTCGGTAATGACTGTCTCGGTATCCTTCAGGGCGTCTTCCTTGTATACCGGGATGCCGAAGAGTGCGAGCACAGAAGTACCGTTCGCGAAGTCCTGACGGGTGACGTGAACGTGGTTCTTGTCCATGAGGTAGGATTCGAGGAAGTCGTAGACTTTCTCGGATACGTAGATACCCAGCTTCATGTTTTCGCCCTGGATTCTTCTGAGGGAGTTCTTCGCATAAATGAGCTGATCCATGAAGCTCTTCTTCTGCGCGTCGGTGGCTTTGAGGAGAGTAGTGGTATCGATGTTTCTGACGGCTGCCACCATGCGGGGATCTGCCACCATGAGGCCCGGCTTCCATGTGAAGAGGGATTCTAACGCCTGATAGGAGCCGCCTTCTGCGTCTTCTACGGTGCGTTCTCCGAGGTCTCTCATCTTAAGGCCTGCGTAGCCGTACTTCGGGTAAATACCGGAAACGCTGTTGCTCCATCCGATAAACCAGACGGAGGAAAGGGCGCCGCTGGTCTTGCCGCCTGCGTCTCTGACCTGATAGGAGTAGTCTCCTTTGTTTCCGCCGAAGTGATCGTAGCGTTTCGCGAAGCCGTTAAATTCATCAAGATTTTCGTCGGAGTCGCCGTAGAAGATCATGCTGGCGACTTTTTCGGAGAAGCCTTCGATATGTGCATCGTCTTCGGAGCGACGGAATGCCTGCGGATCGGGTTCGAGCTGAAGGAGTTCGATGTCCACGCGGGAGCGGGCTTCCAAGATGCAGCAGGTGTCTCTTACCTGTTTGGTGCTGGACTTGGTCGGCTGCACGCCTTTATTGATGGCGCGGAGGGACGGTGTCGGGATGGAGGTGCGCTGCGTGGTCTGGTTGCCGGTCGGCAGATTGCCCTGTTTCCACTTGATGTCGTCCATGATGGGGTTGGACTGTTTTAATACTTCGATGATGTGATCAATGGTGCCGTCCGGTGCCTGACGCTTTCGGAGGTCATTGAAATTGAGTGCAAGGTTTCCAATGGTTGCCATGGTTTATCTCCTTATCTTTTTAATGATTCCCAATCGGTATTGGGGTATGGATTGTCTTCTTTGGTGGCGGCTGCTGTATTGGTCTTGATTCCGCCGTCTTCGGAAATCAGATCACCAAGGAGGGCGAATGCTTTCAGCATGGGAAGGGATGAGAATACAGCGGATCCTGCGAAGGAGTCTCGGATGCCGGGGATCTGCCTTTCAAGGTAGTTCATGAGGACCCCGGCTCTTGCGACTGTGGGTTCAAAGTCTTTGCCCAGTTCTTTCATGGCTGCAGCGGCGTTAGCGTCTGCTTCTTCCTGCTGCGCCTTCTGGTAGGCTTCCCCGACTTTGCCCGCCCAGTCATAGCCAAATTTGGCCAGTTCGTTTGCCTGGTCATTGGTGAGGTTCATGCCTCGCGCAAGCTCGCCGAAGGAGTCGGCGGTGTCCTGGTCGAGTTCCATTCCTTCTGGAAGGGATGCAGTGAAGTCATAGGTGTCCGGAGCACCTGTGGCTTTCCCTGCTCCTGATAACAGGGTGCCGCCGGATGGATTGTTGTCCTGCGGTGTCTGCTGGTTCTGGTTTCCCTGGGCTTCTGCGCCCTGTGGGTTCTGCTGATTGTCTGTCGGTGTGTTCTGTGGTGTCTGCTGATCGGTTCCAGTGTTCATGTCATTGTTCTGGGTGTCCATGTTCAGTCCTCCTTGTTGAATATCCGGTTCTGCCGGATCTTGAAGTCTATGAAATCTTTGTCAATCGCCTGCAGCGACTTATGTCCTTCTTCAAGGCCTAGGGTGTCAAGGATCAGGTTGGTGATTTCGATGCCGACTTCTCTTCTTCCTTCGCGGAAATAGGTCTCGGCATTCCCTGTGTAGGAGCTGGTGTTGAGTCCGCTCATATTGAGGATCCGAGAAAGGATCCACCTTCCTTCTTCGGTCTTGACGACTTTCTGGATGGCGTCTTTATCTTTGTCTTTCTGACACTGCTGAAAGTATTTCTGCCAGCGGGCGTCTCTGGAATTTGGATCTACGATGGCGTGTTTCATAATACGGATGGTCCTCCTGGCCCGTTGACACCTAATAGGTTCTGAAGAGCGGGGTTCCCGTTCTGCGCGGCGTCAGATAGGTTCTTGGCTGCCTGTGCGACAGGGGCCAGTGCCTGCGCCTGTGCGAGCTGTTTCTGCTCTTCTTCCTGCTGCATCATGGCCTGCTGTTCCTGCTGGATCAGCTGCTGGGCTTCTTCTGTGCTTCTCTGCATGGCCGCCGGAGCGCCTAAGAGGTCGAAGTATTTCTTGACGGTGCCTAAGGGATCTACCATCTTCAGGGACTCTGGATAGAGCTGCGCCATTTGTCCTACGAAGGCGAGGGCTTGTTCAATGTTCACAAGGCCACTCATCTTCTGTGCCTGGGCAAGCGGAGAAATGTATTCAATCTTCACGTCGGCTTCGGAGAGTTCGGCTGCGAGCTCATCCGGAATGGGTGGGAAGATGTTGTTTCTCTCAAGGATGTTGTAGACTCGTTCGATGATGGGGGTTAAGAATTCGTCCTGGAGTCTTTCGACGACAGGCCCCAGCTGCTGCAGCTTTTCCTGCTGGCGTTCCATGACTTCCCTCGCGGTCATCTGCGGGGTATCGATGGATTCGAGCATGAGGAAGAGGTCGGCGCTATAGGTCCTCTTGATGGTGTCTTCAAGTCTCTGGATTTCCTGCGCCATCCACTGCAAATTGGTCGGTGCCTGGAACAGGGGAACGACGCCCTGCCCTCCCATCTGGGTATTGGTGACGGTGACGCCGCCTGGATAGCAGTTGACGCCGCTCTGATAGGTGCTGGCATCCGTGGTCAAAGGCGGCTTGACGGTAAGTTCAATCGCGGTCAAGAAGTCTTTCTTCATGATCTGCAGGGACTTGGCATCGCCTTCGGCGTACCATCCGGGGCCTTTCCCGTAGGAATCGTTTCCCGTTACTTGATATCTGGCCACCAATACGGGGCATTCTTCAAAGCCACCGGTGTAGAGGAAGCCGCCGTTTTCATTGGGATCCTGCCCGTCTACCCAGTAGAGGGAGACAAATGGCATGTCCTTATTCGATGGGCCGTTCCTTTTGCTGTCATTGGGCATGACGAGCCACCACACGTCGAAGGCCATATCATAGCGCCTTGATGGGGTATTGAACGCGTCTTGTACGTTCCTTGGCAAATGGTCTTTGCCGAACTGCTGTACGATCTGGTCGGCGTTCATTTTGATTTTCCGGGCAAATGTGTTGATGCGGTTCCCTGCTGATGTATCGATGTAGTAGGAGCCGATGGTGAATGCCTGGAAGCGGACGCCGCTCTCTGGTGATGGGAATACAGCGATAGGTGCCTGCCCGAAGGGAAGCTCTGTGTAGCAGGCGTGGATGGTGTTGTAGAAGTTGGATCTGTGCAGCACGGCTTCTACGATGGCCTGCCGTTCGTCAAGAAGTCTCTCGGCTTCTATGTTTTCCTGATCCGAGGAGAAACCGAACTTGAACCACTGCCGGGAAGGCGGTGTAAGCCCTGACATGATACCGGCTGCGAAGGCCTGATTGGCGAGCCATGCGACGCCGTTGCTGATGGCGAGGTCGCGTCTTCTGCCTTTATCTGTTTCGTCGTCAGTATCATCGAATTCTCCTAAGAAGGGGAGTTCGTAGTCTCTGATGGCTTTCCATCGTTCGATATAGGGGTTTCTCTTGTTCTTCAGGAGCTTGATCCGTGACAGGGCGGCGTGCTTGTCCGGTGCTCTGATGTTCTGTCCATCCGCCGGAAGGGCTTCCGGTGGCATGGCGCTGGCTAAGATGGTATTCATCCTAAGGTGTCCTTGCTTCCTGCATTACTCAGCAGCGTCGCAAGACGTGTGGCTGCGAAGCCCTGTTTCTTCTTTTTCTTGTTGGCTTCTGTGTCACCGCTGTCGTCTGATACCTGAGAATTGGTTACGTCGGTGACGGTCGGATCGACTTTCTGCGCCGCCGGAACTTTTGGGGATTTAAATGGGTTTCCGCACATGGTGTCTCCTTTCAGAATAACTGGTAGTTGGTGTTGGCTTTTCCGTTCCTTTTTCGATTGACGACGGGGACGGCAAAGGTCAGTGCTAAGGCGTCGGCGTCATTTGGCGACGGGATGCCTTCTTTTTTCATTTCGTCTTTGGACCTGAGCTGAATGCGGCCGTCCATGGTGGGTTTGATTTCCACGTGGGTGAGGTCGTCTATCAAGGTCTGGTCGGCTTCGATGACGCCGCCGGTCTGGAACCATTTCTTCATGGCGTACCACATGTAAGCACGCATGTTGACGCATGACGGATCGGGAGAGAAGCCCGCAAAGGAGATGAGGTTCCACGCTCTTCCCATGGTGGTGCCAGCGGAGTAGATGCCGGTCCCGTATCCTAAATCGATGTTGACGGCTGCTGCGTGATATTGATCTTCGAAGCGGGCGATCATGTTGGCTATGGTCATGTCATTGGTGTTCTTGAGGATCCTTGCCAGTTTCTTGGTGTAGAGCCCCTGACGTAGGTAGATGGAGGTGGCGTCTCCGCCGGACCATGCGGGGTCTACGCCTATGACACAGGGGGCGAATTTGTATTGCCCCTCATGCAGGTTCCTTTGCGCTGCTTTCTTGACTAGGCCTAATGGGATGAACTGCAGGTCTGAGGCGTCCGGGAAGTCTCCGGTGACTCGGACTTTGAAGAAGTCGCTGTCTGCTCCATAGGCTTCTTCCCACTGGGAGATCTTTGTCTTGTCTGAAAATCTGACGGATCTGGAATCCACCTGCATGGTGTGCCAGTATGGACGAAATTTATGGAAGCAGTCGTAGAATCTTCCAGTGTTTCGTGTCGGGTTCCCGAAGGCGCACCAAAGTCTTTCTGTGTTGGCGTCGTTTAGTGCGCCTTCCGCGACTTCCCAGATCTTATCGTCAATGGCTGATGCTTCGTCGAAGATGAGAATGGTCCTGTTTCCTTGATTATGCAAACCCGCGAAGGCTTCCGGGTTGGCCACGGACCACGGGATGGCGTCGATACGCCAGTTCTTTTCCTTGCCGTCTTCGGCTGCGAAGATGGAGGTGGCGGTGACTTTGAATAAATCTCTTGCGAGGAACATGGCATGCCATTTCATAAGCTCCGGCCATGTCTTCGTGAGGAGCTGTGTCTCGGTGTTGGCGGTGACGACGCCGCGGGTATTCTCGTGGGTGGAGATCGCCCATAGGATCAGCCAGGATACCAAAGCGGATTTCCCGATACCGTGGCCTGAGGCGACGGCTTCCTGAATGACTCTGTCCGGGGATACGTTTTCGCCTATATGGCCCAGTATTTCCTTCTGCCAGGCTTCGGGGCCGTCCTGATGGGTAAGGAGTCCTTCACCCCATGGGAAAGCCCAGTAGACGAAACTGAGGGGGTCTTTCGCCAGTCCGGCAAGGTCACTTACTATTTCGGTGTTCATTCACTCGCTCCCTCGCTTTCTTCAGCGCGTCTGTCATGCCTACGTTCCCGGAGAGCTCGACTTCCTGCTTGTCTCTCCAGTCTTTCGGTTTACGGTTCTTCAGCCAGAAGATCCCAGCCGTTGTATCCGGGGGCAGCTCTCTTTCCACTATTCTCTCTGTTTCTGTGACTGTGCCGTCCGGGTTTTTGATTTTGGAAATGACTTTCTCCTTGACGGTGCAGCCGATCGCTTTTTTGAAGAGGGCATTCTCTACCCGGATATCGGCTATTGCCTTATTAGTATTTAGGGTGGCCGATATGGCCGGGATCTTTTTCTTCCATTCCTTCAAGGTGGAGCGGGAAATGCCAATGTTGTGCGCTATGTCTTCGTCGGTCAGCCCGTCACGTGCCCAAGCGCCTAAAATCAAGAGATGATTCGGCTCTATCCACTTCTCCCATTTCCCTTTGGCCATGCTCTCACCCCCCTGAAAACGCAAAAAAGGAGCCGGTATCTTTTATCGTTGCCCGCGAGATATATGCGGGTAAAAGGTACCGGCTCCTTACGGATGCCGAAAATCTGCTGGAGATTTCATGACTATCTTACGATGGTTTGGAAGAATTGTCAAATTCTTCATCGTGGAAATGTGTCACAATGCGCTTCATGGATATGTGTTTCCAGCGGCAGCGCATGAAGTATCTCACGAGAATCCCACGTTCTCCTGCTTCGAAGACTAGCGTCTTGCCCTGGCGTCTTTTGCGCAGTGATCTCTTCTTCACCGTTTCCGGAATATTCAGTTTATTGAAATCTTTCCTTGCCAGGGCTTCCGCTCGCTCTTCGATGGTCATCCCCTGATCTCTTCTACCTCCCAGCCGTCTTTGCGATAGCCGTTCAGGATACGGTAGTACGCAAGAAAGGCTTCTTTCTTCCCTTTGACAGTTTCTCTTTTCTCAGCATTGAGCTGAATGAATCCCTTGCTGCTCGATGGATAGACGATGATTTCGTAGACACCATTCACCTGCCCTGAATCGCAGATCTTCTTTCCCAGTGTAAGTTCTTTTCGCTCTTTCCCTTTGCGGATGTATGTAATCATGATGCCTCCTAAAACGGTATTTCTTCCTGCGGGCCCTTCTCGGGGAACATGCTCTCTTCTTTCTGCTCCGGGCGGGATGGGCCGAATTGGTTAAACCCGCCGGAATGATTCCCATATCCATTGGAAGCGCCGCCGGAGCTGCTCCCGTATCCACTGGAAGCTGCTCCGGAGCTGCTGCCGTATCCGCCGGAATAACTTCCTCTCTGTGCCGCGCCTTCTCCCCATTTGGGATCCGCTACGATGTCTGCTACGACTTCCATGATCCAGTGCCTCTGGCCGCTGTCGTCATCGTAGGATCTGGTATTCAGGCTGCCATGGATGTATACGAAGGTTCCTTTCTTACAGAAGTTGGCCACTCTTTCCGCGATGGCTCCCCAGGCAACGACATTGATCCATGCGGTCTGTTCTTTCTGCTCGCCATTCTGCGAAACATAGAGGCGACTGGAGGCGACGGTAAATGTGGCCACGGCTCTCCCTGTCTTGGTGGATCTGACGATCGGGTCTCTTGCGAGGTTCCCGGATATTTCTACGCTGTTCAATTCTTTCTCCTTTCAATCCAATTCAATTCAATCCAATTCGCGGAAAATCGAAAAATCTATCATTCTTCATTTGCCCGCTCATTGCTTGACTCCTGCTCATCATCCTGGCTCGTTTTAAAAAGGTTTTGTTCTCTCCGCTCGCCGCCGATGTAAAGCGCCGCTTCATCATAGATTTTCTTCATGATGCGGAGCACGTTATCAGTCGGAGTGATGTCTTCGATCGTGCTGAACCGCTGCGTGGTAGGGCTGCCTTTGAGGCAGAACCGCCCGCCCAGCCGCACTCCTTTTAGCGCCCCGGATTTCTTATCCCGCTTTGGCACTACTTTCTCCACCGCGAAAATGGCCTGTACCGGTTTCTCGGGTCTATAGTCCCCTGCCATGTCGGTATAGTAAAGGCTCATCGCCGCCATAGCGGTTCTAAATTCTTCTCTCGGCTGCTCTTCACACGTGAACGTTTTCACACCATCCACATCGACATAACTGATGGAAGCACTGCTGTTATTCAGCTGGATACTTTGGAATTGGATTTCTCCCGCCCACAGGTTTCTGCCCTCTTTACTCTCGAGCAGGTTTTGAATTTGGTTTCTTAAGCGCTTGTCTAGCTCTCTCGGATTCTCTTCTTCTGTCATTCTGCTTTCTCTCTTTCTTCGGCTTCTTTGCATACTTGTCCCTGGAAGTATCCGCCATGCAGGCTGAGATACCACCCGGTCCAAAATTCGATCTCGATTTTCCGTCTTTGACTAATGGGTTCTCTCCTGCACCAGTAGAGATGGTGCTGCGGGTGGTCTTTCCTTTTGGTTTCAAGTTTCTTGGCTTTGAAGGCTTTCCTTGTCCCCCGGAATGTTCTGCCTATGATTCTTTGAATGATCATGCGTGCATCATGCTTTCTCATTCGATCCCCCATGTGACTCCCTTTTTCATGCATGTTTTGCAATATTTTTCTCCTCCTTTCGCTCGGAAGATGGCACTGCACTCGGGACAGATCTTACTCATTTTTTCTCCCTCGCTTTTTCTTCTTGGGAATTTCTACATACCTTGCGATCTGCATGGGATATCCCCACTCGGTGTAGGTGTTCGTGACGTCTATCAGGGTGAAGCCTTTTTTCGCTGGTGGTCTTTCTTTCCACTTTTTGGACTGGATCGTCTGATAACGGACTTCTGGCTTCTTAAGGTTTCTGGAGGCGACGTATCTCACTTTCTGCTTTCCTTCTCTTACCGTGATATTGGACTCTTTCGTGAAGTAGGCGGCAAGTTTCTTGGCGTCCCTTTCTTCTCCCTGGTATTCGATGATGTCATAGGCGCTTAGCTTGGAGTGTCCCCATGCATTTCGAAGCTCCTGCTGTTCCAGGACTTTGTTCACAAGTATGTGATGATGAATCCTTTTTCCTTTGCACTCCGTGGTGTAGATGTAGCGAAGTTCCTGCCCTGCTTTCTGGTAGCGTCTCCGAAGTCTCTTGATATAGTTTGTGAGATGGCGGATGGCCTCCTCATAGTCTTTGGGTTCTTTGGCATAGGTCAAGGTGATGTACTGGTCTCCCTGCTTGAAATTGGTGAGGATCAGCTCCTTCAGGTGCCTCACTGCTCTTCTTGCATTCACTTTGGCCACAGCTTCCGGGGTTTTGTTGAAATTCTTGATGCGTGTCTTCTTGCCTCCCAGACGGCAGGTGAAATACTTCTCTTCTACCCTTCCTCCGGGATAGGTGAAAATGCGTTTCCGATACGGCATTGGTCCTCCAAATAATAGCCTTAACAAGGGGGCAAAGGGGACGGAAAATCCCCTTTGTACCTTGCTTTTCTGGACTTTTTCTGAAGGGCGTGATATACTCTCATATAGAAAAACGTGAATTTATCTTTCACCCTTCGCCGCCTGTTCCCGCAGGCGGCTTTTTCGTGTACAAACATTTCCCGTTGCTGGCTGCTGTCATTGGCACATGGTATTCACATGTTTCACAATGTTCTTCACAGACGGCCGCTTTTTCTTTGGGGCAATGACGGGTGTGCTTCATACTCCTATGACATACGGGGCAGATGGTATTGTCCTCTCTTAGTATTTGAAGCCTGGTCTTTTCTCTGGCAAGCAGTTCTGCCGGATCTTCTTGATACGGGTAGTTTCGGCAGTCTGGTATAGGGCTGTCAAACTTGCTTCTCTTTCTTCGTGCCATGCCTTGACCTCCTTGCTCGCCAGATACTTCTGGGCGATTTTCTGCCATTCTTTATCCACACTCCCGAATCCGTTGTGGAATATGTAGAAGTGGGTCTTCGGGTCTAAGGTGATGAGGTTCTCTGCGATGTCTTCTCCTCCGGAAGCTACCGGAATAACGTGGTGGACGTGGGTTCTCCCCGCCGGACACGGGACTCCCAGTATTCTTTCATAGACATCCCAGAGGTCTCTATCCCGGAGGCGGACGATCTCAAAGAGCTTGTACCTCTTATTTTTCGACAGGCGGATCATCTTCTGCCTCCGGCTTCCCTCTTTTGGAGATTCTTTTTATTACCATGCCGCTTTCCTCTTCCGCAGGCGGATCGTCTTCCGTCTCCTTTGGGATCAGGTCATCGATCTCTCCCGAGAGTCCCTTCTCACCGGCTTCCTCTTTGATTTCGTCGATGAGATTCTGCGTCAGTGCTCTCAGAAGGAGGGTCTTCCTGGTGTACGGGTTCTTTCCCTGTTTTCCATAGGCTTTGATCACCTGATGGGCACACACCACCAGACTTTCTTCGTTGTTGATTCCGATGCGCATTTCTCCGTTACCATCTTTTACAATGAGCAGGATGCAGTCGTCACATTCGGTTTCCTTTTTGATTTCCTTGATCTTTCTGTCTGTGTATTCTTTGATCTCTTTCTCAGTCATTTCTACCCCTCATCTTTCTGCGAAGTTCATTCCCCGGTCCTTTGTCCAGGGCTTCGTGAATCATCTGGTCTAATGTTTTTCTGCTGTATCTTTCGCGGCAGTCCATGTGTGTCGGCACAAGGCGGCCATTCATCTTTTCCATCATTTCTTTCCCTCTCGGGATGGGTTTTCCGCAGCGGGCGCAGTAGTAGATCATCAGAGCGCCCCCTTCTCGGTAAGGGTGATCAGCTCCTTCAGCAGGGAGTCGCGGCTCAGGTGCCACTCGGCAGAGGCGCTTTCTCCCAGCTCCATGTCACGCTTCGCGCGTGCTATTTCCCGCTTTTCTAGCTTTTTGAATTTTTCTACAAGCTCTGCTTTCGTGTATGTGTCCTGCATGTTCTTTCCTCCTTCCCATAAACACCGGTGATGCCGGTAGTCCTTTCGATTTCTTTCAGGCTCTCTTTTAAGGCGCTGATGTAGCCTGCGTGCCAGAAGTAGTCTTTGATTCTTCCTTCATGATCCGCATTGTCCGCTCTAGCCTGTTCTTCATAAAGCTGCCTTTTGATGTGCTTCATGAATTCGATAATGATCCCTTCGTCAATCATGTTCCTTCTCCAACATCCGGGCGATATGTCCTGCCGCCATGGAAGGATCCAGCCCGGTTTCTTTACAGTATTCCTTGATGAGTGCGGCAGCTGCCATGATGGTCCACTTGGGGTCTTTGTCTGACTGGTCAATGGACACATGGCACAGCTGCTCCCCGATCATCCAGAGCTTAACCCAGCAGCCTCTCATTGGCTTTCACCTCGATTTCGATGGTCGGCACAATGCCGTAGTTAGGATCTTTCGTGTTGGTATCATTCCCATAAAGACCGCCAACAATCAGCCCTTCGCCCTCTTCGCTAAGTTCCAGATTCCCTTTGAATCCTTCATAGTATTCGTTTCCCTCTGTATCGAAGACGTAGATCCACTGGTCTTCCATGGGAATGAGCGAGAGGATATCGTTCAGCGTCATTGTGCCACCGCCATAAGGAGTGTGAACGCAAGGACGCCAAGAGCTGCCGTCCCGTAGACTACGAACTCATGGAATACCGCTTTCCAGAAAGCATTCGCTGCCTTTGGCTTTTCTGCAGCGATGTTTTCCTGTTCCCGATCACGGGCCTCCATCATTCGATGGACGACTTCAACAGCTTCTGCGCTTGTCATGATTTCCTCCTATCAGCTTTGCCATGCAGCGATCCCTGCCGCGAATGCTAGGATCATGATGATGGCAAGCTCTGCCAGCATGAACCCCGCCATTCTCCTCATGGCTGCTCTCTGCTCTCTCATCTTCTCTTCGAGATCTCGGTACTGGCGGCGGAGCATGTCTGCTTCCAGCGCGAGCTCTCCTAATGTCTTTGCTTCTTCGTCTGTCAAAATGGTTCCCTCTCCTCTACATGGAGATCGATGTTCTCGATCTTCAGGTTGTGCCGCAGGTATGTCCTGCACCCGACTAATACATTGACGGCTTCCTCATAGGTGAGGTCACTGTCTACTAAAACGTTCAGTACCTCCTTGATGGCTGTATTTCTTTTCTTCCTCCAGGCCTCGAAGGACTTTTCGAACTTCTCTGCCGTCTCGTTCATCTGCTTTTCCAATTCTTCTTTGTCCATAGCTTTTCCTTTCTTGCTATTTGCAAATGATAATAAAGACATTCACGGCAGCTGCCGCCAGGTTAAGCAGGCAGACGACAAGAAGCATGTCATTCAGCTTTCTCTGTCTTTCGTACTCGTTCATTTCACATTCTCCTGAGTCTCTTGCAATTCAGGACTTCGCGGATCGCGGTGATGATGGTATCTCCGCAGATGTTCACTTCCGCGATGTTTCCATTTTTGAAGTAGATGACGGCGGTGTCCTCACCTTTGTCATTCTCTTCCACCTCGATATCGAAGATCTCTGCATCACCCTCATTGAGGGCGCACACAAGCTGCGTAAATGCGAGATCTCTTCTCGCTTCAAAGTCTCTTCTCTGTTCTTCTTGCAATTCTTCGTCTGTCATTTCTCCTCCACGTTCCTCCTTCCTGCTATGTCCTAATACCACGGGTTTCCCTTATTCAACTCGTCGATAACGCCTTCAGTGAAAGGCGTCATTCCTGCAAGGCTGGCTGCTGCTCTCAGCACCTCACTCACCTGGTCCACCGTGAACCCCTTTCCCGCTAACTGCAAGAGCAGGCTGCGCACGGTGGACTCTTTTCTTTCCATGAACTCTTCTTCTGTCATTTCTCCTCCATGTTCCCCCTCCCTGCTATACTGATAAGCAGAGATGCCGGTCTCTGACCTGCTTCTTCCACAAATCAATCAGCAGCTCGTATTCATCGCGTTCAATGACTACATACCTGCCGGGGTCATCTTCCTCGTTGCGGGTCGTATCTTTTGTGACCACCATCTTCTTTGTTTCTGGATCGTATTCCAGTACGATCCGGGACTTTTCATTTTCTGAAATCAACTGCAGCAGCTCTCCGACTACAAAGGCTGCGTCCTGAAAAAGGCTTGCATCTACGATCAGACGTCTTTCTTTTCTGACTTCATCCACTCTTCTCACCTCGCATCATCTTCTTCACTCTTTCCATGGCGTCCGAAAGGAAATAGAACTGATCTTCATAGCCGGATACTTTCTTCTCCAGCTCGCGGATCCTTTTCTCGAGACGCCTTCTTTCGAAAGGGCTCATGGGGCTCTCGTCCCCTTCCAGGCCTTCCGCCCTTTCGACGGAGGCTCGGGTGTACCATACGCCAGGGATGGCGAGCGCCCTTTTAATCAGTCCGTCTTTCTCTCGACGGGCGATCGTCGAGGTGTCGCACCCCCAGCGTTTGGCCACCTCTTTCTGAGATAGCAGATTCTCACTGTGTGGCATGGCGTGCCTCCTTGCTAACTCACTTGAATTATATTCATGTAAAAAGGCATGAAAAAGACGTATTACTCATACTTAATCTCAGAAAGCGAGATCTGAAAATGCTGGCACAATGCCGCCACTTTCCCGATCGGTACTTTTGCGAGATTCTTTTCCCATGCGCAATACGTCTGTTTCGATACTCCTAATGCATTTGCTGTCTTCTGCTGCGACTCCCCTTTGCGAGCTCTTAATTCCTTTGGCGTGTATTTCATTCTTCTCACCTCCCTCTCTGTAACTACATATTACATGAATTAAATTCAAGTGTCAACCGATATTTGAATATTATTCAAATATGCTTGAACTTCATTCAAAGTTATGGTAACATGATTTTAGATTTCAATAGAAAGGAGGTGTACTATGCTAGGTCAAAACTTACGATTTCTCAGACTGAAGCACGGTTTCTCGCAGAATTACATTGCGAGTTATCTTGGTAAAAAGTCATTCACCACTGTTCAAAAGTGGGAAACTGGCGTTGCAGATCCACCACTGGGGATCGTTGGTAAACTCGCGGAGCTCTACGAAGTTTCTATAGATGATTTGTATTATCGAGATTTATCTTTACCTGCTATCACGAAATCTCACATCGAACTAACTGAGCACGAGGAGCAGTTGGTGAAGAAGTACCGGCTGCTCTCCCCCGCCGGAAAGGCGACGGTCGATGCCGTCATCGAAGTCCAGTATTCAGCGATCTGCGGGCCGCCGGATACGTCTTGACCTCTTTTGGAGCAAATTAAAAGCCGTACCCATACATTCGTATGGATACGGCTGTGCCGATGGAGATGGCAGTCTCCCGTTGGCGTGTAATGTCCCATGCAATAATGTCCCATGCAATGAGGCGGATTACAACTGTATTATACCATGTACCGCCTCTGTTTCCAATGAACGGAGGTTTTTCTAA
>ERZ1034980.207-NODE-207-length-49014-cov-21.910313_pt1 | contig 49014 bp, 41 predicted proteins | sample MGYA00520622_ERZ1034980 | MGnify/ENA primary metagenome ERZ1034980 (study PRJEB33766, sample SAMN09781791) | gut metagenome | biome: gut microbiome | host: Homo sapiens | place: Madagascar | study: EMG produced TPA metagenomics assembly of the PRJNA485056 data...
AGCTCAAGGAGGCCCGCTGGTTTGGCCGCGACGAGATTCCCCTGGAGCGCACGGGTGACCGCGTCAGCCTCACCGGAGAGATGATCGAGCAGTTCAGGCTCCACGGGGTGCCGGAGTAGGGGGGGCGGTGTCCGATGGCGAGCATTCTTGAGGGCACGCTCAACGCGCGGGTTATTGCGGAGACTGGCAGCCGGCTGTTGGTGAGAAGCGACGCGCCGGTTGATGTGACCGCGGCTGACGTTGCCTGGCTGCTTGAGCATGGCGTGACTACTCTGATTGACCTGCGGTCTGCCTCCGAGGTCGAGCGCGTGTCGGTGCCGTTCGCGGGCGATTCTCGCTTTGCCTATGAGAACATGCCCGTGACAGGCGGAAACGTTATTCCGGCAACGCCCGAGCAGGTGCCTGCGAGCTACATCGCCATGGTTGACGCCCAGATGGCGGGTATCGTTCACCGGATTGAGAATGCGCCCGGCGGGGTTATGTGGTTCTGTTCGGCCGGCAAGGACCGAACGGGCGTGGTGAGCGCGATTGTGCTTTCGAGGCTGGGCGTTTCTCGCCAAGAGATTGTTGACGATTACGTCGAGTCGGCGGGCAACCTGCGGGAGGCTCTTGAGGACGTGGCGCGTCGGCGTCCCGAGGCCCGTCTGGACGTGATGATTCCCCGCCGCCAGACCATGGAGCGCTTTCTTGACTGGTACAAGGCGCATCCGCTGCCGTAGCTGACGCTTGCCGATGACGGCCTGTCGCCCGGAAGTTGCCTGCCGCTTTTGAGGTAGGTAATTGATTGAACTACCCGTAAAAGCCCAGTTGGCGAGAAGCCCATCTCGCCGCTTATGGAAATTGCCTACCCCAAAAGAGGTAGGCAATTCTGCGCGGACGGGCCGTGCGTGTGGGGTGGGCCGTGCGGGCGAGACGAGCTGTGCGGATGGGGCGGGCCGGGAAGCTCTGGCGGCTCTTACTCGCTGACCTCTTCGATGGAGGAGATGGGGACGCTGAGGCGGTCGTCGTTGGCAATCTGCTCGTCAGTTGGGGTGGCCCAGCTCTTCCAGGGGAGCTTGCCGGCCAGCTGGCGACTGAAGTCGCCATCGAGGTCGCAGAGGGCGTCAAAGCGGTCGCTGAGGACTTCCTCATAGCTGCTGACCAGGGAAATCCTGTATAGGTGAGTCTCCGTTGAGCCGTCGGCAAAGCTGACCGTTGCCTCAAGGCGGCAGGCGGCGAGCTCTTCCGCGCAGAACTCGAAGTTCTTTATATAGAGGCTCTTCATCCAGGCGCGGAAGGACTGGCTGCTGGCGGCGCGCTCGTCAAAGGACTCGTGGTATTCGCTTGCCGCCTGGTCCGAGGCGGCGATGACCGTCTGCAGACTGTCCTGCTGGCGTGCCCGATACTCCTCATCGGTCTCGTCTGGTCTCTGGGTGCTGGAGTCCGTCGTGTGCGAGGGGTCGGTGTCAAACTCATCAAACGTCGTGCCTGTTGCGACCCACTTGTGGAGAAGGGCGAGCGTTGGGTCGCTGCTCCAGAATTCGGCGCTTCTTGCGTAAACGGCAAGTGTTGGGTAGAGGCCGTCTGCCGTCTGGTAGGTTCCCATGCCGGATTCCTGCTGGTAGTTGATGGTGTACGAGTCACCGTCGGAACTCGACTGGCCAACGCCTTCCTGAGGGTCGGACGCAACGATCCTTACAGTGTCGTAGCTCTGGATGGGCTCCTCGTCGCCTCGGCGCTCTCCTGTGGTCCTGATGGTGCGGGTTGGCGATGCCGCCATGCGGTAGGTGACGGAGGAGACGTTTGCCCCCCGGACGTCCAGGTTGAGCATGAGCTCCAGGTGGGCGGCGTCGACTCCCTCGTTGACTGGCATGAGGCCCGATGGCGAGGCGGCGATTTCGGTGCTGCCGGTCGAGTCGTTTGCCTCGGCGACTTCGAGGTTGAAGGCGTTTGAGACGGCGCTGTGAATGGCCGCGTCATTGCCGTCTGGCGCGGCACCGGTGGATAGGTAGAGGGCTGCGACCAGAAGGCAAACAGCGCAGGCGATGGCCGGCACGAGCGCGCGGTGCGGTGTGACGTGGCTTGGCATTGACGCACGCAGGCCATCAATGTCGCTGAGCACCTGCTGGTCAAGGTCGGTAGATGGTTTGACGTTTGAGTAGAGTCTCTTGAGGTCAGATGGTTTCATCGCCTTCTCCTAGCATGGTCTGCAGCTTCTGGTGGGCACGAGAGAGGCGCGTGCGGACCGTCGATGCCTTGATGCCGGTTACTGCGGAGATGCGCTCGCAACTCATCTCCTCGACGTATCTGAGGTGGATGAGCACCTGATCGCGTTTGGGAAGCCTGCGGATGGCATGCCAAAGCTCGGCGTAGTCGGCTGGTGCACCCGTGCTGTCAGAATCGTCGGGCGGGTCAAATTCGAGGGCGTCGAGCGAGCGCGCCTTTCTCCGCCACCAGGAGCGCGCGAGATTGCGGCACCTGTTAAGTGTGACGCGCAGCAGCCACGCACGGAGGTGGTCAGCGTTCTCAAAGCTTGCCTTGCTGCAGGCAAGAGAGACGAAGACGTCCTGGTAGACGTCTTCGGCGTCGGCCATCGAGCTCGTTTGGCTCAGGGCAAGCCGTAACACCGAGGCGCCGTGCTCCTGCATCGCCGCGCGGACGAAGGCGTCGCTGCGTGTGACTGTCTTGGGCATCCCGCTCCCTTCCGAGGCCTCTATCCTAAATACGGGGCTGCGACGGATTTGTCCCACTTTGATGCCGAGTTACTTTGGGCGCAGGTTGATTCCCCGCCGCTCCGGACGCTCCGGTGGGCAAAGTGACCGAGGCGGCGGGGCCTGGTGCGGGTTGTGACTTTGCGGGTCTGGACGTGCGTTTCTCGCCGCACCCGAATTGCCTACCGTTTTTGGGGAAGGTAATTCTCTTAACTATCTACAAAAGCCCAGTTGGCGAGAAGCCCGTGCCGCCAATTGCGGAAATTGCCTACCCCAAAAGAGGTAGGCAATTCTGTGTGGGGCGGGTTGGGGAAGTGGGGCTGGGGCAGCGGGTCCGGGGGTGCGGGCTGGCGCCCTCTCGTTCGGTCTCCTACCTGCCGAGCACGAACTTCTCGATGACCTCGGCGACGGCGCCGGCGTTGTTGTCCGCCTGGCAGACGTAGTCGGCGGCAGCCTTGGCCTCGTCGGTGGCGTTTGCCACGCCGCAGCCCAGGCCGGCCGCGGCGATCATGCTCACGTCGTTGGAGTTGTCTCCGATGGCGATGGTCTCCTCCGGGGCTACGTCCAGGCGACGGGCCAGGTCAAGCAGGCCGGACCCCTTGTTGACTCCCGGTGCGTTGAACTCCAGGTAGCGGTTGCCCGAGTAACAGACGTCCAGGCCCTCGGTCAGGCCCGTCTCGGCCATCTCGCGCTCAATGCGCTGCAGGTAGGGCATGTCGAGGCTCATGAAGATGATTTTTACCACGGGGTCGCTCCCGAGGAAGTCCAGCGTGGGTGCGCTCGTCTCGATGATGTTCATGCGCCCCTCGATGTAGGCGCGCTCCTCGGGCGCGTAGTTGTAGAGGTAGACGGGGTCGAGTGAGTTGACGTGCATGCAGACACCGTAACGGCGGCCCGCCTGGTAGATTGCCTCGGCGCGCTCGCGCGGCAGGCGGCAGGTGGTCAGGGGCGTGGGGTCGCTGTTGCGCGTGAGGCAGCCGCCGTTGAACGAGAGCACGTAGTCATTGGGGCTGTCTGCCAGGCCAAGCGTCTCGAGCGTGGGGCGCACGGAGCCGGCGGGGCGGCCCGTCGCGGGCACAAAGCGTACGCCCATGCGGCGCGCGGCGGCCACGGCGTCGATGACGCGGCGGGGAACCTCGTGGTTGTCGTCCAGCAGCGTCTCGTCCAGGTCGCTTGCGATGATCTTGTACATGTGCTCCTCCCGGCTTTGCATCCTTCCCGCCGCCATTGTAGGGTGCGCCTGGGCTGGGTTCCGTCTGGGCGAGAAGAGCGTTCAAATGTACGGAACATGCCGTACATGACGGAGTCGCGGGTGGTTCCGTCCTTGGGCGCGCGCCCGACTCTTCTCCGCGAGCGCCCGAGATGCCTGGCCCTCTCTCGTGAACGTCTGAGGTGGCAAGAAAGGCGCTTCGTGAACGCCTTGACAACCGCCCCCTGGACTGCCTTTCTCGCCGTGAACGCCTGAGGTGACAAATCAGCCGTTCAGTGAATGCGTGATTTGCACACAGCCGTTCAGTGAACGCCTCTATTGTCGGTTCAGACGTTCACGGGAGGTGAGGGTCGAACTCGCGTCAAGAAGTCTGCCCAGGGAGTTTGCCGGTCCAGGTGTTCACGGGATGGGTGGGACTTGAACGCGCGTCGAGAAATGCGCGCTTGCATTGAGAAACACGCACCTACGTCGAGAAACACGCACTTCTCGCCACCTGCGCGCCCGGCGCGCCCGTCGCCGGGGTCCCTGCCGTCTGCCGGCCAGATTGTTTCGGTCGCAAATCCGTGTCGCACCGTGCCCGGCATCTGTGGCATATTTCTACGAACCGCGCCCAAACGGGGCGCCACTACCAGAGGGGGTCTGGCATGGCACGGCATGAGGCTGCAGACGTTCGGGCGAGCGAGCGCGTCATCACGCGCGGTCTTCTCGGCGGCGCCACGCTTCTTGCCTCCGGCCTCAACCTACTTCTACTAGGGTCCGCGCGTTAGGGCACGTTGACACCTGCGCGCGTGACGTAGCCGTCGGCCCGGATAGGGACCGCGGCTATTTTTATCTCTGCAGCCCTTGCAAGTACATGCTGGTCCAACGGCCACAACAGATTGGACGCATATCATGACCAGGAAGATTCACATCTTTGACACCACCCTGCGCGACGGAGAGCAGTCCCCCGGTGCCTCCATGAATACCGAGGAGAAGCTCATCGTCGCCCAGCAGCTCATCCGCATGGGCGTCGACGTCATCGAGGCCGGCTTTCCCATCTCCTCTCCGGGCGACTTCCGCTCCGTCCAGGAGATCGGCCGCCTGGCCGGCGACTCCTGCACCGTCTGCGGCCTCACCCGCGCCGTGGACAAGGACATCGACCGCGCGGCCGAGGCCCTGAAGACCGCCAAGCGCCCCCGCATCCACACGGGCCTGGGCGTCTCTCCCTCCCACCTGCGCGACAAGCTCCACATCACCGAGGAGGAGTGCATCGAGCGCGCCCGCCACTGCGTCTCCTACGCCAAGAGGTACGTCGAGGACGTCGAGTTCTATGCCGAGGACGCCGGCCGCTCCGACCAGGACTTCCTGATTCGCGTCATCCAGGCCGCCGTCGACGCCGGCGCCACCGTGGTCAACATCCCCGACACCACAGGCTACAGCCTGCCCGAGGCCTTCGGCGCCCGCATCAAGAGCCTCTCCGACAACGTCATTGGCATCGAGAACGTCATCATCTCGGTCCACACCCACAACGACCTGGGCATGGCCACCGCGCTGGCCCTGGAGGGCGTCAAGAACGGCGCCCGCCAGATCGAGTGCACCATCAACGGCCTGGGCGAGCGCGCCGGCAACACCGCGCTCGAGGAGGTCGTGATGGCCATCAAGATGCACGGCGAGGAGCTGGACGCCCACACCGACGTGGTGACCCCCGAGCTCACGCGCGCCTCTCACTTGGTGAGCCGCATCACCGGCATGAACGTCCAGGCCAACAAGGCCATCGTGGGCGCCAACGCCTTCGCGCACTCCTCCGGCATCCACCAGGACGGCGTGCTCAAGGCCCGCAACACCTATGAGATCATCGACCCCGCCGACGTGGGCGCCGCCGGCTCCGAGATCATCCTCTCCGCCCGCTCCGGCCACGCCGCGCTGCGCCACCGCCTCTCCGAGCTGGGTTACACCTTCAAGGACGAGGAGTTCGACGACGTCTACAACCGCTTCCTGGAGATCGCGGACCAGAAGAAGGAGGTCTACGACGAGGACCTGGAGTCCATGGTCCAGGAGCGCCAGCGCGAGGTCCAGGCCATCTACACGCTGGACGCCCTGCAGGTCTCCTGCGGCGACCCGCTGGTTCCCACGGCCACGGCGACCATCTCCGACGAGCTGGGCGTGAGCCACGTGGTCTGCGCCACCGGCACCGGTCCCGTCGACGCCGCGTACAAGGCCGTCGACGAGGTCGTGGCGGTCCACGGCGACCTGACGGAGTTCTCCGTCAAGGCCATCACCCGCGGCATCGACGCCATTGGCGAGGTCACGGTGCGCATCACGGCCGAGGATGGCAAGGTCTACACCGGCCGCGGTGCCGACAACGACATCATCGTGTCCAGCGCGAAGGCTTACGTGAACGCCATCAATCGCATGATCCAGACCTCGAGGTCCAAGCAGGGAAAGTAACTCACCAGCGGTCCCTGCCGCTCGCCCTTCTCGCCAGCCTCGGCGCTCACTGCGTTCGCTCGCTGCGCGACTCGGCTGGCGAGAAGGGCGGACGGCAGGGACCTGCGGTTGACTTGCCTGGGCGGGCGGTTGATGCACGTGAGCCCTCGCAGGCTGGTAGAGCCTCTAAATAAGAGAGAAAGAGAGACAGCATGGCACGTCCCATGACCATGGCAGAGAAGATCCTGGCGGACCACGCGGGGCTCGAGGAGGTCGTTCCCGGGCAGCTCGTGGAGTGCGACCTGGACCTCGTGCTGGCCAACGACATTACGGCGCCCATCGCCATCAAGACCGTGCGCGAGATTGGCGCGGGCGTCTTTGACCGCGACCGCATCTGCCTGGTCCCCGACCACTACAGCCCCAACAAGGACATCAAGAGCGCCGAACAGACCAAGGTGACGCGCGACTTTGCCCACGAGCACCAGATCGCCAACTACTTCGAGCAGGGCTGCATGGGCATCGAGCACGCCCTTCTCCCCGAGCAGGGCATTGTGGTGCCGGGCGACCTCATGATCGGCGCGGACTCCCACACCTGCACCTACGGCGGCATTGGCGCCTTCTCCACGGGCGTGGGCTCCACGGACGCCGGCGTGGGCATGGCCACGGGCCGCGCCTGGTTCAAGGTGCCCGAGACCATCCGCTTCGAGATTGACGGCGAGCTGCCCGAGGGCGCCTCTGCCAAGGACATCATCCTGCACATCATTGGCAAGATCGGCGTCGACGGCGCGCTCTACTGCGCCATGGAGTTTGGTGGCTCCGCCATCGAGGCGCTCTCCGTCGAGGGTCGTCTGACTATTGCCAACATGGCCATCGAGGCGGGCGGCAAGGCCGGCCTCTTTGAGGTGGACGACAAGTGCCGCGAGTACGTCGAGCGCCGCGCCAAGCGCCCCATCCGCGAGTACCACCCGGACGCCGACGCCACCTACAAGCAGCTCATCAAGATCGACGCCTCTAAGATCGTGCCGTGCGTCTCCTGGCCTCACCTGCCCTCCAACACCCACCCCGTCGTGGAGAGCCGTGACATCACCATTGACCAGGCCGTCATTGGCTCCTGCACCAACGGGCGCATCGAGGACATGCGTGCCGCGGCGGAGGTCCTGCGCGGTCGCGTGGTGGCCGACAAGGTGCGCTGCATCGTCATCCCGGCCACCCAGGGCGTCTGGCTCCAGTGCGTCCACGAGGGCCTTATGGACGTCTTCATCAACGCCCACTGCGTGGTCTCCACGCCCACCTGCGGCCCTTGCCTGGGCGGCTACATGGGCATCCTCGCCGCGGGCGAGAGGTGCGTGAGCTCCACCAACCGCAACTTCGTCGGCCGCATGGGCGACCCGACCTCCGAGGTCTACCTGGCAAGCCCGGCCGTCTGCGCCGCCTCCGCGGTCGCCGGCCACATTGCCCTGCCGTCTGACCTCGACTAGCAACCCCGTCGGGACGGACGGCCGCAAGCCGCCGCCCCATTTCAGGAAAGGAAGCCCCATGCAGTTCAAGGGAACCGTCTTCAGGTACGGGCGCGACATCGACACCGACGTCATCATCCCCGCGCGCTACCTCAACACCTCCGACCCGGCAGAGCTGGCCAAGCACTGCCTGGAGGACCTGGACAAGACCTTCGTGGAGCGCGTCACGCCCGGCGACATCGTGGTTGCCGACGAGAACTTTGGCTGCGGCTCCTCGCGCGAGCACGCCCCCGTGGCCATCAAGGCCGCCGGCGTCTCCTGCGTCATCGCCAAGAGCTTCGCCCGCATCTTCTACCGCAACTCCATCAACATGGGCCTGCCCATCCTGGAGTGCCCCGAGGCCTGCGACGCCATCTCCGACGGCGACGTGGTGAGCGTCGACGCCGACACCGGCACCATCACCGACGAGACCACCGGCGCGGCCTTCCACGCCCAGCCGTTCCCGCCGTTCATCCAGGAGATCATCAACGAGGGCGGCCTCGTCGCCCGCACCAAGAAGAAGCTCGCCGAGAAGGGCAACGCGTAGATGGCGCTCGGCAACCCGTTTGCGAGCGGGCCGTCGTCACTTGATTGGAGCTGCAACGTGAAGAAGAGCTACAAGGTCTGCTGCCTGCCGGGAGACGGCATCGGCCCGGAGATCATCGCCGAGGGCAAGAAGGTCCTGGCGGCCGTGGGCGCCAAGGCCGGCGTCGAGTTTGCCTGCGAGGACGCGCTCATCGGTGGCGCCGCCATCGACGCCACGGGCGACCCGCTGCCCGATGCCACACTGGAGGCGGCCAAGGCCTCCGACGCGGTGCTGCTGGCCTCCGTCGGCGGCCCCAAGTGGGACTCCACCGACCCCAACGCCCCGCGCCCGGAGCAGGGCCTGCTTCGCATCCGCAAGGGGCTGGGCCTCTACACCAACCTGCGCCCGGTGAAGATCTACGACGCCCTTGCCGGGGCCTCCACGCTGCGTCCGGAGGTCATCAAGGGCGTTGACCTGGTCATTGTCCGCGAGCTCACGGGCGGCCTCTACTTTGGCCGCCGCGAGCGCTTCTACGACGAGGAGGGCGCCGGCGCCAACGGCGGCCGCGGCCAGCGCGCCTACGACACCCTGGAGTACCGCGAGTACGAGGTGGAGCGCATCGCCCGCCAGGCCTTCGAGGTCGCCCGCAAGCGCCGCGGCAAGGTCACGAGCGTGGACAAGCGCAACGTGCTGGAGACCTCCCGCATGTGGCGCGAGGTCGTCCACCGCGTCCACGACGAGGAGTACCCGGACGTGGAGCTGGAGGACCTTCTCGTCGACAACACGGCCATGCAGCTCATCAACCGTCCTGCGGACTTTGACGTGGTGGTGACCGAGAACATGTTCGGCGACATCCTCTCTGACGAGGCCGCGCAGATCACGGGCTCCCTGGGCATGCTCGCCTCCGCGAGCCTGGGCGACGGCGTCTCGCTCTTCGAGCCCTCCGCCGGCTCCGCCCCCGACATCGCCGGCCAGGGCATCGCCAACCCGCTGGCGCAGATCCTCTCCGTGGGCATGATGCTCACGTACGCCTTTGGCATGGTCGAGGAGGCCGGCTGGATCGAGGCGGCCGTGGAGCGCGTCCTCAACGAGGGCTGGCGTACCCGCGACATCGCCGACGAGAACACTCCCGCCGACCACGTCCTCGGCACCTCCGCCATGGGCGACAAGGTCGTCGCCGCCCTGTAGCCCCTCAAATTGGTAGCCCCTCAAATTGGGGACGTGTTCGTTTTTGCGCAAAAATGGGACAGGTTGGATGTCCCGCGGCGCCCCGCATGCCCTTCTCGGCGTGCGGGGCGCCCCTTTGTGCGGGGACGCAAGGCCTCTGACGCGCTATCCTTCTGCGGGTAGAACAAGCGAGGGGAGAAGTGCGTGATCAAGGCGGCATTCTTTGACATCGACGGTACGCTGCTCAGCCCGGCGACGGACAGGCTCATTCCGCAAAGCACCAAGGACGCGCTGGTCGAGCTGAGGCGGCGCGGCGTCAAGTGCGTCCTCTGCACCGGTAGGCCCAAGGTCCAGCTGCCGTGGTGCATCACCGACGGCTTCCCGGGCTTTGAGGGCGGCTTTGACTCCTACATCACCATGACGGGCTCGCTCTGTTACGACGCGGACGGCGTCTACGCAGACACGCCCATCTCCCCCGAGGTCTCCGCCCGCTTCATCGACCTGGTGGACCGCGAGGGCTTTGACATCCTCATCCTCAACCGCGAGGGCTCCTTCGCCAGCGGCCATGGCCCGCGCATGCTGGAGCTCGAGGACATGGTGGCCTTCCGCTACCCGGAGGCGGACATCCACGAGCTCGCGAGGAAGCCCGTCTACCAGTTCTGCGCCTTCGTGCCGCCCGAGCGCGACGAGGAGCTACGGCAGGCCATGCCGGACTGCTTTGTCACCCGCTGGTGCGGCGCCTTCTGCGACATCGTGCCCTCCAACAGCAGCAAGCCGGCGGGCATCAGGGCCGCACTCGAGCACTACGGCCTTCGCCAGGAAGAGACCATCGCCTTCGGCGACGGCGGCAACGACGTCACCATGCTGCAATACGCCCACATCGGCGTGGCCATGGGTAACGGAAACCCCGAGGCCAAGCGCGCGGCGGACTACGTGACCGACGACGTGGACAAGGACGGCATCCCCAAGGCGCTCCGCCGCTTCGGGCTCATCGGCTAGCGGGCTACTCTGCCGGGCCGAACTCCGCCTGGTGCTCGGCCACAAAGCGGTCGGCGTCTCCCAGGTCAGACGCTCAAGCTTCTGACCTGCGGATTTCTTCCACGCTATGAGTGTGGGGGCTCGGAGCGCGAACCCAAATCGTGCAGGAGGCCCCTAGAGCAGCTCCCCGTGACGGCGGACGTAGCGCCTGCGAGCGAGGAGCACGCTCGCGGCGTACCCCGCGACCACGCAGACCAGCAGCGCAAAGTACCCGGCCGGCAGCGGGCAGAAGTCCAGCGCCGCGCCAATGGGCGAGAAGGGCAGTGCCGTCACGGCCGCCACGCCCACGGTCCCCAGTCCCAGCAGCAGCCCGCACGCGCGGCTCTGGACGAAGGGCGCGCGCGTGGTGCGGATGAGGTGCACCACCAGCGTCTGCGTCCACATGCTCTCGATGAACCAGCCGGCCTGGAAGGTTCCCGCAAAGAGGGCCTGGCCTGCCGCGTCGAGCGTGCCCCAGGCGCCGCCGGCCACGGCCGGGCACACCCAGAAGAACAGCGCGGCAAACGTGATGACGTCAAAGACCGAGCTCAGGGGGCCAAAGGTGGTCATGAAGCCGCGGATGCCGATCGTGTCCCAGCGGCGCGGCGTGCGCGTCATCTCCTCGTCCACGTTGTCCCAGGGCACGGCGGTGCAGGTGAGGTCGTAGACGAGGTTGAGCAGGAGCAGCTGCACGGCCGTCATGGGAAGGAACGGCAGGAACAGCGAGGCCACCAGCACGGAGAAGATGTTGCCGAAGTTGGAGCTTACGGTCATCTTCACGTACTTGATCATGTTGGCGTAGGTGCGGCGGCCGCACAGGATGCCGCGCTCGAGCACCATGAGGTCCTTCTCCAGAAGGATGATGTCAGCGGCCTCGCGGGCGACGTCGACGGCGGAGTCCACGGAGATGCCGCAGTCGCTCTCGCGCATGGCCGCGGCGTCGTTCACGCCGTCGCCCATGAAGCCGACGGCGTGGCCCAGGCCGCGCAGGCTGCGCACGACGCGGGCCTTCTGGGCGGGGGAGAGCTTGGCAAAGACGCTGGCCTCCTGCACGCGCGCGGCGAGCTCCTCGTCGCCGAGGCGCTCGACCTCCTCGCCGGTGAGCACGCCGTCCACGGGGATGTCGATGCTGCGGCAGACGTGCTCGGCCACGCGGGCGGAGTCTCCGGTCAGCACCTTGGTGGTCACGTCGTGCGCCGCAAGCGCGCGGATGGCCTCGGCCGAGCTGGCCTTGGGCGGGTCGAGAAACGCCAGGTAGCCGATGAGGGTCATCTCGCGCTCGTCCTCCACGGTCAGGGAGCCCGCGCCGGCCGGGTTGGCCTTGCGGGCCACGCCCAGCACGCGCATGCCCTCGTTGGCCAGGGCCTCGGCACGCGTCGTCACGCGCCTGCGCTCCTCGTCCGTGAGCGGCCGGACGCACCCGTTGACCTCGACGTCCACGCAGACGGCCAGGACCTCTTCGATGGCCCCCTTGCAGATCATGCGCGTCTGACCGTCGACGTCTCCCACCACCACGGAGAGGCGGCGGCGCTCGAAGTCAAACGGCAGCTCGTCCACGGCGTGCCAGCGCTCGGCCAGCTCCTCTGCGCTGAGCCCGGGGACGATGGGCGTCTCGTCGGTGCCCTCCGCAAGGGCGCGCTCGACGATGGCGCGGTCGATGAGGTTCTTCACGCCCGTGGAGAAGTAGCTGTTGAGGAAGGCGTAGCGCAGCACGCGCGAATCGTCGTTTCCGTTGAGGTCAAGGTGGCGCTCCAGGACCACGCGGTCCTCGGTGAGGGTCCCGGTCTTGTCAGTGCACAGCACGTCGATGGCGCCCAGGTCCTGGATGGCGTCCAGGCGCTTGACGATGACGTGGTCCCGGCTGAGGTCGACGGAGCCTTTGCCCAGGCAGCAGGTCACCAGCATGGGCAGCATCTCGGGCGTGAGACCCACGGCCACGGACAGCGAGAAGAGCAGCGCGGCAAGCCAGTCTCCCTTGGTGATGCCGCAGGTCACGAGCACGATGGGCAGCATGATGGCCATGAGGCGCATGAGCAGGCGGCTCGTGGAGCGAATGCCCTCGTCAAAGGCGGTCTGGCGCTTGCGGCCGGCAAGCGTGCCGGTGGCCTCGCCGAACATGGTGCGGGCGCCGGTGGCAACGACCACGCCGCGGGCGTTGCCCGAGATGACGGTGGAGCCCATGAAGGCCAGGTCGGCCAGGTCCGTGAGGGCGCAGGTGTCGGGCTCGCCGGCGGTGGCGCCGCCCTGGGCGCCGGGGTTGGCCAGGGACGCGCGCTTCTCGACGGGCTCGGACTCCCCGGTGAGGGAGGACTGGCTCACAAAGAGGTCGCGTGCGGCAAAGATGCGCAGGTCAGCAGGGACGACGTCTCCGGATGAGAGGTGGACCACGTCGCCCACGACGACCTCGTCCAGGGGGATGGGGTTGCCGCCGTCGCCGTCTCGCTCCACGTTGGCGAGGGTCTCGATCATCTCTGCCAGGGACTCCGCGGCCACGGTGCTCTTCTCGTCCTGGACAAAGCGCAGCACGCCGGAGACCAGCACCATGACGCCGATGATGAGGGGCGTGGTGACGTCGCGGCTGCCGGCGTCGGCAAAGACCCAGTCAGTGAGCACGGAGACAAGGGCGATGAACACGAGGATGTAGGTGAAGGGGTCCGCGAAGGCGGCCAGCAGGCGCAGCGGCGCCGGCCTCTTGGCTGCCTGTGCGGTGGCGTTGGCGCCCCAGAAGGCGCGGGCCTCGTCGACCTGCCCCGCGCGCAGGCCCTCCTCGCCGGAGTTGAGCTCACAGAAGAGCTCGGCGGGCGTGGCGGCAGCGGCGTGACGCAGCCACTCCTGCTGGCTGAGCTGGGCGTTTGTCTGCTTGTTGGCGTGCGTGGGCACGCGAGGGGAGAGGGTACGCAGCGTCATGGCGCACCTCGCAATCCCGGGAACGAGAAAGGACCGCCCCGCACGTGGCGGAACGGCCCAGGAGACGCTTCATGCGCGACCGCGCGGCCGGCTTGCGGCTAGGCGCGGCGGACGCCCGCCTTCCCGAGGGCGCGCGTCTTCTCCATGGACCTTGTGAGACTGAGACTGTGACTTTGGCCGTCAGGCATGACGCACCTCCTCGGAGTCCGGGACATGGTCCCGCAACTTGCAATCGCAGGCATGTTAGCAGAACTTCACGGCTTGGGAAGTCAGGTCCTTGTAATGCTACAAATGGCTCAACGGCTAGGACGATGAGAAAAAGGGACCGTCCCTTTTCTCACGGAGGAGGGGACATGGCACAGGACCAGGCGAGAAACGAGGACTTCAGGCTCCTGAGGAGCGGCCTTCCGGAGCGCACTGCCCGTGCGCGGGAGGCCCGGCTGCGGCGCGACTTCTGCCTCACGCGCGAGGACGTCATGGGGCTGGTGCGCGCCGAGTGGCCGGAGTTTGGCCCGGCCGAGCTCGATGCGCTTGTCGGGCGTGGGCGGCTTGACTGGCGCCTGGTTGACGGCGAGCAGCGCTTTCTGAGGAGCTGCGTGGACTCGCTGCGCTTGTATCCGACCGAGGTGCCGGGCCTTGCGTGTCCGCCGGCCGACCGCACGGCCCAGCTGGCCGTCATCGAGGAGATGCGCCGCGAGGGCGCCGCCGAGAGGCGGATCCGCCTGCGTCACCTCATCCGCGCGGGCGAGGGCGTCGAGGTGGGGCCGGGGTCCGTGGTGCGCGCGTGGCTGCCGCTGCCGTCCGGCCCGCAGGTCTCCGACGTGCGCATCGTTGACGTCACGCCGGGCATGGTGGCTGCCCCCGAGGACGCGCCCCAGCGGACGGCCTTCTGGGAGGCCGAGGGCGTTCGGGAGTTCTTCGTGGAGTACGAGTACCTCATCCGGGCGCCCTACGTCGACCTCTGGGCGCCGGAGCCCGTGCCCGCGGCCCCGGACGCGCGCTTCCGCCCGGCTCCCGCTCCGTGCGCGGCGGACCTGGCGGAGGAGGAGCCGCACCTGGCCTTCACGCCGTACCTGCGCCGCCTTGCGAGCCGCGTCTTTGACGGCATCCCGGTAGAAGACGGCCTGGCCCGCGCGCGGGCGGCCTACGACTGGGTTACGCGCAACGTGGACTACCGCTTCCAGCCCGCCTACCTGCTGCTCGACAGCATCGCCGACGGCTGCGCCCACAGCCTGCGCGCCGACTGCGGCGTCTTTGCCCTCACCTTCATCGCGTTCTGCCGCCTGGGAGGTGTGCCCGCCCGCTGGCAGAGCGGCCTCTACGTCACGCCGGAGCGCGTGGGCAACCATGACTGGGCCATGTTCTACGTGGAGGGCCTGGGCTGGCTCTGGGCCGACTGCTCCTTTGGCTCGGCCGCCCGCCGCGAGGGGGACGAGGCTCGCCGCCGCTTCTACTTTGGCAACCTGGGGCCCTGGCGCATGCCGGCCAACAGCGCGTTCTTCTCGCCGCTGACGCCTGCGGACGAGGCCCTGCGCAACGACCCGTTTGACAGCCAGCTGGGCGAGATGTGCGTCGATGGCCGCGGCCTCACCAGCTACGACTTTGAGGTCGAGCGCACCGCGCGGTTCCTGCCGTAAGGGCGGGGCGTGCCTACATGCTGTGCGTGGAGAAGATCGGGTCGTCCTGCCAGGTCACGATGCCGCCGGCAGACCCAAGCGTGGCGGGCACGTCAATGAGCCGCTGGTTGGTAGACCCGCGGAAGCGCAGGGTGATGTCGTGGTTCTCCTGCATGAAGGGACCGTCCACCAGGACGTCCAGGGTGTCCAGGATGCGGTCGGTGACCTCGCCGAGGTTCCAGGCGCCGCCGGGCGCAAGCTGCTCCCAGGTGTGGCCGGAGTACATCCAGATGGTCTTTCCGCCGGCCGTGCCCGCGGCGCCCGACTGGCCGTCGCGCGGGAAGGCCTCGCGCACGCGCTCCAGGAAGCCCACGAGGCCCTGCTGGTTCTCGGGCTCCATGGGTTCGCCGCCCAGGACGGAGAGGCCGGCCACGTAGGGCGCGCGCAGGGAGTCCATGATGGCGTCCTCGACCTCGCGCGTGAAAGGCTTGCCCGAGGAGAAGTCCCAGGCCACGTCGTTGAAGCAGCCCGGGCAGTGCAGGCGGCACCCAGAGACAAAGAGGGCGGTCCTCACGCCCACGCCGTTTGCGATGTCGCAGTACTTGATCTCCGCGTAGTTCAAGGTGCCCTCCCGAGCGCTAGACAACGGGCACCAGTATAGGCTTGCCGCCTGCCTCCTCTTAAAAAAAGCTTCGGCCGCAGAATGCGCCGGGGTTGACTCTCCCTGCGGGCCGCGCAGAAACGCGCTCCGCTGGATGGCGTTTCTGCGCAAGCGCCCCGAGCGCGCAGAATGGCCTTCCACTGGAACGCTCTTCTCGGCAAATGACGGGCGAGAAGAGCCATTGCCCACCTTTGCCTTCCAGTGGATGCGCTATCTGCGCGAATCCGACTTCGGACAAACACGCTCGACCGCGCCCTAGACGCGCAGCATGCGGTAGCCCACGCCCACGTGTGTCTGGATGTAGCGGGGGTGGGCCGGGTCCGCCTCGATCTTCTTGCGGAGCGTTCCCATGATGACGCGCAGGGAGGCCAGGTCGCTCTTGCTGGTGGTGTCCCAGACCTCGCGCAGGATGAACTGGTGGGTGAGCACCTTGTCAACGTTTCTGGCCAGAAGACAGAGCAGCTTGTACTCCATGGGAGTGAGGTGCAGCTCGCGCCCGGCCAGAGACACCGTTCCCGTCGCAAAGTCCACGTGGAGCTCCCCGTTGTCAAAGGCGAGCGCCGGGACCGGGTCCTCGGCCGCCTGGTGGGAGAGGCGGCGCAGCGTGGTCCTGATGCGCGCGAGGAGCTCGCCCACAGAGAAGGGCTTGGTCAGGTAGTCGTCGGCGCCGGCGTCCAGCGCGCGGATCTTGTCGGCGTCCTCTGTGCGGGCGGAGACCACGATGATGGGCATCTGCGACCAGCTGCGGATGGACTTCACCACCTCGACGCCGTCCATGTCGGGAAGGCCCAGGTCAAGCAGGACGATGTCGGGCGCCTGCGAGGTCGCCGCGGCAATGGCGGCCCGTCCGGTGGCCGCGCAGACGTAGCGGTAGCCGTGGGCCTCAAGGGTGGTGGCAATGAGGTTGCGCACGCCGGCGTCGTCCTCGACGACGAGCAGCGTGGGGCGAGAAGCGCTCTCCGTGGCAATGCTATCCAACGGTTTCTCCCTCCGGGATGCGGTAGGCGGGAAGGTCGAGCTCAAAGCGGCAGCCGTGCGGCTCCACGGCGCCGACGCCTATGGTGCCGCCATGGGCCGCCATGATGGAGCTGCACAGCGAGAGACCCAGGCCGACGCTCCTGCGCCCGTCCGCCAGCCCGTGGTTGACGGTGTAGAAGGACTCGAAGATGCGCGCGCGGTCGGCCTCCGGGATGCCGGGGCCGTCGTCGGCCACGCTGCAGCGCACGCGCGCACCCTCCACCCACGCGCGGATGGCTATGCGCGAGCCGGCGGGCGTGTGCGCGACGGCGTTGTTCACCAGGTTGACGACGACCTGCACCATGAGGCGGGCGTCGACGCTGACCAGGGCCACGTCGGGGCTGGACTCTACGGTGAGGACGTGCTCCGAGACGGCGGGGTCCACGTGGCGCAGGGCCTCCTCGATAATGTCGTCCATGAGCTCGACGGTGGCGTTGAGGCTCATGCCGCCGTTCTCCAGCTTGGTGATGGCCAGCAGGTTCTCCACCGTGGAGGTGAGCCAGGTGGCGTCCGAGCGGATGTCCGCGGCAAGCTTTGCGCGCTGCCCCTCCGTGAGAACGGCCGCGTCGGAGAGAAGCACGTCGGCATTGCCGGCGATGGCGGTGAGCGGCGTGCGCAGGTCGTGTGAGATGGAGCGCAGCAGGTTGCCTCTGAGCTGCTCGTTCTTTGCGGCGACGGCGGCGTGCTCGCGCTCCTCGAGGGCGGAGCTGCGCGTAAGGGCGAGTGACGCCTCGCCGGCGATGGCGGCGGCTATGTTGGCCTCGTCGTGGCCGAGGGCCGCTTCGTCGACGTCGATGGCCAGCACTCCTGCCGCCACGGGCTCAGAAGGGGCGCCGCCCTGGGAGGCTCCTGCGTCTGCGGGCTCGGCCGCCTTGTCGTAGACGGTGAGGTAGACGCCGCGGGAGAGCTCCGGCACGGCCTCGCGGCCCAGGGGCGTCCCCACGTAGGCGCTGCCGTCCAGCAGCGGGGGCAGCGCCGGGGCAAACTCCTGCGCCAGCCCCTTCTCGCCAGAGGGCAGGTAGGCGCTCGTCGCGGCCATGCTGCCGTCTTCCTGGGCCTGGTACCAGATGCAGGCGTGATGCGCCATGCGGGCCAGCTGGGCGCCCGCGGTGTCGACAATCTCCCTGCGGCTCGAGCAGCCTTGCAGCAGGCGGTTGGTCTCGAGCATGACGGAGCTCCTGCGCTGGGCCTCGTGGGAGCGGTGCACCTCTCGTCGCAGGGCCATGGCCGCGTAGCTGGAGATGAGCGCCGTGACGAACATGACGGCAAAGGTGCCGGGGTAGGCCGCGCCCACCGCCGTGAGGGAGTGGCGCGGCGAGGCGAAGAAGTAGTTATAGAACGCCACGCCCAGGGCCGAGCCCAGCAGGCAGTGGAGGCGCCTGATGGTGACCAGCGCCGTGACCTGCACGGCCACGACGTAGGCGATGACCACGCACGTGCCCAGGCCCAGGGCGTCAAAGCCCAGGCCCACGAGAGTGGCCGCAACGAGGGCGCAGCAGCCAAAGGCCAGGTCGCTGAGGTCGCGGCCGGGGGTCGGGGTGTCCGACCAGGCAAAGGGTCCGCCGGTGCGTGTGCCGTCGTGACCGTCGTGTGCGCCCATCTGTCTCCTTTAGGCAAACGCCCCCACGAGGGCGCCCCAGACGCAGGCCGCCAGGACGGCCACGCCCAGGATGATGAATACGAGGTCGAACCTCTCCGTTATACGCCTGCTGGCAAAGAACTGGTCCTCGTCCTGCTCAAACCGGCGCTCTTCGGCCAGCTTGCTCGCGGCCTCCCTGCTGACGTCCATGATGCGCTCCCTCCCGGCGGCTGCGTTGCCGCCTCTGCCTTTCAACGCTTGCATTAAACGGCGGCAGGCATAAAGGGGAGCAAAAGATGCGCCCGACGGCGTAAAGACGGCGCAAAGACCGCCTCCAGCCAAAAAAGAGGCGAGAAGGGCCCGGACCGCGGGTCCTTCTCGCCTTGCGAAACGCCGCTACTAGAGCTGCTGCCCGCCGGGCGGGTGCGTCAGAGAGTGGCCCGAAAAAAGGCGCCCGCCGAAGTGACGGGCGCCTTTTTGCGGGCCTGCTGGATGTCTGGCGTGTCTACAGGTGCAGCACGCGGTCGCGGATCTCCTCGGTGCGGCCCTGGTTCCAGAACTGGGTGCCAATGTAGCCGCAGGTGCGACGGGCGACGTTCATCTTGGTCTGGTCGCGGTTGCCGCAGTGCGGGCACTCCCAGACCAGCTTGCCGTCGTCCTCCACGATCTTGATCTCTCCGTCGTAGCCGCACACCTGGCAGTAGTCGCTCTTGGTGTTGAGCTCGGCGTACATGATGTTGTCGTAGATGTAGTGCATGACGGCCAGGACGGCCTCGAGGTTGTCCTGCATGTTGGGCACCTCGATGTAGGAGATGGCGCCGCCGGGGGAGAGGCGCTGGAACTCGCTCTCAAACTTGAGCTTGGTGAAGGCGTCGATCTTCTCGCGGACGTTGACGTGGTAGCTGTTGGTGATGTAGCCGTGGTCCGTGATGCCGGGCACGTTGCCAAAGCGCTTCTGGAGGCACTTGGCAAACTTGTACGTGGTGGACTCCAGCGGCGTGCCGTAGAGGGAGTAGTCGATGTCCTCGGCGGCCTTCCACTCGGCGCACTTGTCGTTCATCTTCTGCATGACGGCCAGGGCAAACGGCGTGGCCTCGCGGTCGGTGTGGCTGTGGCCGGTCATGGCCTTGACGCACTCGTAGAGGCCGGCATAGCCCAGGCTGATGGTGGAGTAGCCGCCATAGAGGAGCTTGTCGATTTTCTCGCCCTTGTTAAGGCGCGCGAGGGCGCCGTACTGCCACAGGATGGGCGCGGCGTCGGAGAGGGTGCCGCAGAGGCGGTCGTGGCGGGCGCGCAGGGCCGTGTGGCACAGCTCGAGGCGCTCGTCGAAGATCTGCCAGAAGCGGTCCATGTCGTGGTCGGCGGAGAGGGCCACGTCAGGCAGGTTGATGGTGACGACGCCCTGGTTGAAGCGGCCGTAGTACTTGGGCTTGCCGGGCTCGTAGTTCTTGGCGCGCGCCACGTTGCCGTAGCCGTTGCCGGAGCGGTCCGGGGTGAGGAAGGAGCGGCAGCCCATGCAGGTGTAGCAGTCGCCGTTGCCCTCGGTCTCGCCGGCGGAGAGTTTGTACTCGCGCATCTTCTTCTCGGAGATGTAGTCGGGCACCATGCGCTTGGCCGTGCACTTGGCGGCGAGCTTGGTCAGGTAGTAGTAGGGGCTGTCGGGCTCGATGTTGTCGTCCTCGAGCACGTAGATCAGCTTGGGGAAGGCCGGGGTGATCCAGACGCCCTCCTCGTTCTTCACGCCCTGGTAGCGCTGGCGCAGCATCTCCTCGATGCACAGGGCGAGGTCCTTCTTCTCCTGCTCGTTGCGGGCCTCGTTGAGGTACATGAAGACGGTGATGAAGGGGGCCTGGCCGTTGGTGGTCATGAGGGTGACCACCTGGTACTGGATGGTCTGGACGCCGCGGGAGACCTCCTCGCGCAGGCGCTTCTCGACGATCTGGTTGATCTTCTCCTCGCCGGGGTGGGCGTCGATGGCCTCCATCTCGGCGTAGACCTGGCGGCGGATCTTCTTGCGCGAGACGTCCACGAAGGGCGCGAGGTGCGTGAGGGAGATGGACTGACCGCCGTACTGGCAGCTGGCCACCTGGGCGATGATCTGCGTGGCGATGTTGCAGGCGGTGGAGAAGCTGTGCGGGCGCTCGATGAGCGTGCCGGAGATGACGGTTCCGTTCTGCAGCATGTCGTCGAGGTTGATGAGGTCGCAGTTGTGCATGTGCTGCGCGAAGTAGTCCGCGTCGTGGAAGTGGATGATGCCCTCCTCGTGGGCGCGCACCACCTCTGCCGGCAGCAGCTCGCGCATGGCGAGGTCCTTGGAGACCTCGCCGGCCATGTAGTCGCGCTGGACAGAGACCACCGTGGGGTTCTTGTTGGAGTTCTCCTGCTTGACCTCCTCGTTGTTGCACTCGATGAGCGAGAGGATCTTGTCGTCGGTGGTGTTCTTCTGGCGCTTCTGGGCCTGGACGTAGCGATAAATAATGTAATGACGTGCCACGGCAAAGTGGTCGAGGGCCATCAGCTGGTCCTCGACGAGGTCCTGGACCTCCTCGACGGTCACGGTGTGGCCGGCGGCCTCGCAGGCGTCCACGACGTTTGCGGTGGCGAACTTGATGCCGCGCTCGGTGAGGCGCTCCTCCTCGGGGACCTCTCCGCAGGCGGCGCGGATGGCGTTCTCGATCTTGGTCGCGTCAAACGTGACCTCAGAGCCATTGCGCTTGATGATCTTCATCGCTGCTCACGCCCTTCTCAAAAAAGCAGCGCGTCAGCAGGCGCGCCGCAAAAAGTTCTGCTCGTTGTGTCTGTTTCAACTATGCCACAACCTGTAGTGCTCGGCTTGTGTTTTCTGCCCCAGATATTGTTAAAAGGGGGCTTGACTTGCTTGTTTGCGCGTGGATGCGCCCCATCGCCGCAGGTAGCAAAATCGGCCGGCTTCAAATCTTTTTCCAAGCCGTGAGGGGGCGGGTAGAACGTCTTTTGGAGGCCGCGTGTAAGCCCCAGTTGACGCGTCCGCGCCAGGCGAGAAGGGCCTCCCGCCCCGACCGCTCGCCACCGCGGACGCCGCGGGCGGATTCTTGCGGGCCGATCCGTCTGCCACGAGGACTAAAGTAGAGAGGTTATCTGTGCGCGACGGGCACCGGCCCGCCTGGCTGATTGGAGTGCCCATGGAGTTCTCTAAGCGTCTTGACCTGCTGGGAGACGAGGTCTTTGCCGCGCTTAACGTGCGCCGCCGCGAGCTTGAGGCCGAGGGCCGCACGGTCTACGACCTCTCGGTGGGGACGCCTGACTTCAAGCCCTCGCAGCACGTCATAGACGCGCTGGTCAAGAGCGCCCAGGACCCGGCCAACTGGAAGTACTCCCTGCACGACAAGGACGAGCTGCTGGACGCCGTGGGCGCCTACTACGGGGACCGCTATGGCGTGGACGGCGTCGCGCACGACATGATCATGAGCTGTCGCGGCACCCAGGAGGGCATGCTGCCCCTGTGCGCCGCGCTCATCGACGAGGGCGACACCGTCCTGGTGCCCGACCCCTGCTACCCGGTCTTCCGCAACGCCACCACCCTTGCCGGCGGCACCTGCGCGTTCTACCCGCTCACGGCCGAGCACGACTTCCTGCCCTACGTGGCGGGCATCGACCCCGAGGTGGCGGACCGCGCCAAGTACATGATCGTCTCGCTGCCCGCAAACCCGGTGGGCTCGGTGGGCACGCCTGAGGTCTACCAAGAGATCATCGAGTTCGCGCGCGAGCACGACATCGTGGTCATCCACGACAACGCCTACTCCGACATCATCTACGACGGCCCCGCCGGCGGGAGCTTCCTGGCGTACCCGGGCGCTCGCGAGGTCGGCGTGGAGTTTCTGAGCCTCTCCAAGTCCTTCAACGTGACGGGCTGCCGCCTCTCCTTCCTGGTGGGCCGCGCCGACATCGTGGCTGCGGCTCGCAAGCTGCGCAGCCAGGTGGACTTTGGCATGTTCTACCCGGAGCAGGACGCGGCCATCGCCGCCCTCACCGGCCCGCGCGAGCAGGTGGAGCAGCAGCGCATGTGGTACCAGGAGCGCCGCGACGCCCTGTGCGACGGCCTCGAGGAGATTGGCTGGGAGCGCCCCAACGCGCACGGCTCCATGTTCGTCTGGGCGCGCCTGCCGCACGGCCGCCAGGACTCCATGGCCTTTGCGGCCGAGCTCATGGAGCGTGCGGGCGTCATCGTGACGCCGGGGGCGAGCTTTGGCCCGGCCGGCGAGGGCTTCTGCCGCATGGCGCTCACCATGCCGCCGGAGAAGATCCGCGAGGCCGTCGCCGCCATAGCCGCCGCCGGCATGTAGGAGGAAGCCGTGGACGCCAGCCAGTTCCAGCAGCTTGTTGCCGAGTCACGCACGTACCGCCGCTATGGTGCTCGTCCGCTCAGCAGGGAGGAGCTCCTGGGGCTCGTCGAGGCCGCGCGCCTGGCGCCCACGGGCAACAACTCCCAGCAGCTGCGCTTCCGCGTGGTGCCTGGCATGGAGGATCCGGCAGGCTGCCAGCTGGTCTTCTCGCATCTGCACTGGGCGGCGGCGCTGCCTGATTGGAACGGCCCAGAGGCGGATGAGCGTCCCGGTGGGTATGTGCTGGTCTGCCTGCCGCACAAGGTTGCCAAGAGCCCCGTGCGCCTCATCGACGTGGGCATTGCCGCCCAGACGCTGGCGCTTGCCGCGGCGGCCCGCGGGCTGGGCGCCTGCATGCACAAGAGCTACGACGCCTGCCTGGGCGCTGAGCTTGGACTGGATGCGCTCGGCCTTGACGTGGCCCTCGTGCTTGCCGTGGGCGAGCGCGGCGAGAAGGTCGTGCTGGAGCGCGCGGGCGTGGGCGCCGCCCAGGGCCACGGACTGACCTACTGGCGCGACCCCGACCGCTCCCACCACGTGCCCAAGCTCTCCCTCGAGGAGCATCTCGTCTAGGATGAGAAAAGGGGACGGTCCCTCTTTCTCATTTTTGCGAGAAGCGCTGGAAGAACGGGAGAGAAGAGATGGCAAAGCAGGTCTGGTGCGGCGGGAACATGCTGTATCCGCTGCCGGCGGTGATGGTGAGCTGCGCGGACGCGTCGGGCGCCTCTGACATCGTCACGGTTGCCTGGACGGGAACCATCTGCACCAACCCGCCCATGCTCTACGTCTCCATCAGGCCCGAGCGGGCCAGCTACCAGCTTATCCGCGAGTCGGGCGAGTTCGTGGTCAACCTCACCACGCGCCGCCTGCAGCGCGCGTGCGACTGGTGCGGCGTGCGCTCCGGCCGCGACTACGACAAGTGGGCCGAGTGCGGCCTCACCCCGGCACCCGCGGCCAAGCTCGAGCTCGCGCCCGTCATTGCGGAGAGCCCCGTCAACATCGAGTGCAGGGTCACCGAGGTCAAGGAGCTGGGAAGCCACCACATGTTCCTTGCCAGCGTGGAGGCCGTGCAGGTGGACGAGTCCCTGGTGGACGCGCGGGGGCGCCTTGACCTGGCCCGCGCCGGCCTGACCGCCTACAGCCACGGCGAGTACTTCGAGCTGGGGCAGCGCCTGGGCACGTTTGGCTATAGCGTCAGGAAGAAGGCTGCAGCCAAGAAGCCCGCCTCCGGCAAGAGGCCTCGCCGCTAGGGGTTGAGCCTGGCCAGGAAGAGGTCGCCGTAGGCCTGGGCCTTCTTTGCGCCCACGCCGGAGACGTCCAGGAACTCCTCAAGGTTGCGGGGCCGCTTGGCACACATGTCCACCAGCGTGGCGTTGCTGAAGATGATGTAGGGCGGCACCTGCTGCTCCGTCGCCAGCTTGGTCCTGAGCTCGCAAAGCTCCTGGTAGAGCGCCTGGGCATCCTCGTCCAGCTGCGAGAGGTCCGCCGTGGAGCGCCTCTTTCCGCCAGTTGCGGCTGCCTCCTGGCGCCTGTGGGCCTTGCCCTTGGCCACCTTCACCATGAGGGGCCCGCCGTCAAGGGAGCGCGCCCGCATGAACGCCCGTCCCGCCTCCGTCAGCACGATGGTGGGGTAGTCTCCCGTCGTGCGGGCAAGAAGGCCCAGGTAGACCAGCTCGTCAATGAGGGCGCGCAGCTGCGTTACGGGCGTCTTCTCCATGATGCCGTACGTGCTCAGGGTGTCGTAGCCGCGAGAGGTCACCTTCTCCGCGCGGGACCCGCGAAGCACGTCGACGATGGTGGAGGCGCCCACGAACCTTCCGCGCTGGGCAAGGCGGGCCACGCACGAGACCACCTTGAGGGCGTCCGTGGTGGCGTCAACCTCCTCGAACTCCGCCAGGCAGTTGCCGCAGTTGCCGCAATACGCGGGCGCCTCCTCGCCAAAGTAGCGCAGGATGAAGGCCCGCAGACAGTCCGTCGTGGTGGAATAGAAGGTCATCTGCTCCAGGCGCCGGGAGTCGTGCTCCCTGATCTGCTCCAGCTGCTCCGGCGAGAGGTCGTCTCTGTCCTCGCCCGTCTTGGAGAGAAGGAACTCCTGCGTGTGGACGTCACCGGGGGAGTAGAGCAGCAGGCACTCGGCCGGGGTGCCGTCCCTGCCGGCGCGTCCCGCCTCTTGGTAGTAGTTCTCTAGGCAGCTGGGCATGTTGTAGTGCACCACGTAGCTGACGTTTGACTTGTCTATGCCCATGCCAAACGCGTTGGTTGCGACCATGATGCTCGCGCGGTCATAGAGGAAGTCGTCCTGGTTGCGCTGGCGCTCCTCTGCGGCAAGGCCGGCGTGGTAGCGCGTGGCGGGAAGCCCGGCGTCACGCAGCAGGTCGCAGGTCTCCTCGACGGCCCTGCGGCTTGCGCAGTAGACAATGCCCGAGCGCTCGGGCCGCTGCCGCACGAAGGAAAGCAGCGCCCGGTCCTTCTGGGCACGCCCCTGCGCGTGCTCCACGGCAAAGCTCAGGTTGGGCCGGTCGAAGCTCGCCACCACCGTGAAGGGGTCGATAAGGCCCAGCGAGCCTGCGATGTCTTCGCGGACGGCCCTGGTTGCCGTGGCGGTGAGCGCCATCACGGGCGGCCGTGCGGGCAGGCCGTCTATGAAGCCAAGGATGCGCTGGTAGGAGGGCCTGAAGTCGTTTCCCCACTGGGAGATGCAGTGTGCCTCGTCCACGGCCAGGAGTGCCACCCCGCGGCTGCCCGCCACCTCCAGGAAGCGCGGGTCGTCCAGGCGCTCGGGCGCCACGTAGAGGAGGGTCACGGCGCCGGACGCCACGCCGTGCAGGACGTCCGCCTGCTCGGAGGGGCCGAGCGTGGAGTTGAGGCAGCTCGCGGCAACGCCGTACTGGCGCAGGCTTCCCACCTGGTCCTTCATGAGCGAGATGAGCGGGCTCACCACAACCGTGAGGCCTCCTCCGCGCTGGGCCAGGACGAGCGCCGGCACCTGGTAGCAGATGGACTTTCCGGCCGAGGTGGGCATGACGGCAAGGACGTCGCGGCCGGCAAGGGCCGCTTGGACGATCTCCTCCTGGTGGGGGCGGAAGCTCTCGTAGCCAAACGTCTGGCGCAGGACGCCAAGCGCCTGCCGCCCCGTGTCCTTCTCTGCTTGGTTGTTGCCTGACAATGCGCACGTCTCCCCTCGCTTGGCCCGAGCTCTCATTGTGAGACAGGAGCGCGGGGCCTGCCCGCAGAAATTGCCCGCCGATTATTCGGTAGGCAAGTAATTGAAGCAATAGAAAAGCCGCAGGTCGCCCGTGGGCGGCACAAAAAGGGCCGGGCGTTGCCTACCAAATAATAGGTAGGCAACGCCCGGCCCCGGCAGCCCCGCCTGGCGAGAAGCCCGTCCGCTAGAACAGCACTCCCAAAACGATGAGGGCGACGCTTGCCGCAAGGACGGCGTAGTCGGCCGCGCCCATGGGGTAGCGCTTGTAGCTGCTCTCGCGCGTGCGCAGGTAGAAGCCGCGCTGCTCGGCGGCAAGGGCGGTGGCGTCGGTCTTGCCCACCGAGCTCACCAGCAGCGGCACGCACAGCGGCAGCATGAGCTGAATCTTCTTGAGGGGGTTCTTGGTGTCGTACTCCACGCCGCGGGCGGTCTGCGCCTCCATGATGGCGTTCATCTCCTGGCTGAAGACGGGCACGAAGCGCAGGGCCGTGGTGAAGGTGAAGGCGTAGCGGTAGGGCACGTGCAGCACCTCCACCACGGCGTTTGCCAGGTCGTTGAGCTTGGTGACGGTCAGCATGAGGATGAGCGGCAGGGCCACGCCAAGAAGGCGCAGCGCGGCCTTGGTGCCCGTGACCAGGCCGTCCGTGGTGACCCACAGAGCCACCGGGTCGCCGGTGCGGATGAAGGCCGTCTGTAGCACCAGCATGATGAGCGAGAGCGGCACCATGAGCTTTGACAGCGAGACCAGGCCACCTGCCGCACGGGCGTAGGCGCCTAGGGCAAACGTCAGCGCCAGGAGGGCGATGAGCAGGGGGTAGGTGTCTCCCAGGAAGGTGGCCAGGATGATGCCTGCGGCCAGCGCCAGCTTGGTGACCGGGTTCAGCCGGTGCAGGAGCGACGTGCCGGGAATATAGTCGATGACGCTAGTCACGGTTGACCATCTCCTCCGTGAGGTCGACGATGCCGGAGACCTGGCTCACGCCCGCAAACTCGGGCGAGACGTCCCGCGCGAGCTCGGCTGCCAGGGCAACCACCTGCGGCGGCTCCACGTAGGCCGCGCGCATGAGCTCCTCGTTGGCAAAGACCTCCTCGGCCACGCCGCGGGCCAGGATGCGCCCGTTGGCCATGACCACCAGGCGCTCGGCAAAGTCCGAGACCACCTCCATGTCGTGGCAGACCATGATGACGGCGCAGCCGCGCTCGGCCATCTCGCGCACGGTCTCCATGACGGTCATGCACTCGCGGTAGTCAAGGCCGCTGGTGGGTTCGTCGAGCAGCACCACCTCGGGGTCCAGCACCACCACGGAGGCCAGGGCCACCATCTGCCTCTGGCCTCGGGACAGCGAGAAGGGCGACTCGTCCAGCGGCAGGCCAAAGCGCTCGGCCGCGGCGGCGGCTCGGCGACGGGCCTCCTGGTCGCCCACGCCGTGGAGCGTGAGGCCGAAGGCCACCTCCTCGAGCACCGTGTCCTTGCAGATCTGGCGGTCCGGGTTCTGGAAGAGCGTGGCGCAGCGCGCGGCAATGGTGCTGGTGGGGACGTCGTGGGTGTCCATGCCGGCAATGCGCACGGAGCCGGAGGACGGGCGCAGCAGGCCGTTCAGCAGCTTGGTGAGCGTGGTCTTGCCGGCGCCGTTCTGGCCGACGATGCCCACGAGCTCGCCGGGGTAGACGCGCATCTCGAGGTCGTTGACGGACGCGCCGCCGCTGGGGTACGAGAAGTTGACGCCCGAGAGCTCCACCACGGGCTCGGCGCCCTCGGCGTGCGGCCGGGCGGCGGGCACGTGGCGCGAGCCCGCGCGGGCCGCGGCCGCCACGTCCTTCTCGCCGGGGGTGGGAACGTGGCCGGCGACGAGGTCCGCCACCAGCTCCTTTGCCTCGGCGACGTTCAGACAGGGGGCGGATCCGGCCGCAATGATGCCGCGTTGGGCCAGGCTGTTTGCCATGCGGGCCACGCGGGGGCTGTCCACGCCCATGGAGCGCAGCTCGGAGGCGTGGCTGAAGACCTCGTGCGGCTCCCCGTCAAAGGCGAGGGCGCCCTCGTTCATGACAAGCACGCGGTCGCAGTACTTGCTGAGAAGGGCCACCTTCTGCTCGATGACCACGATGGTGATGCCGGCGAGCTCGTTGACCTTGCGCAGGGTCTCGAAGACCAGCGTGGAGCTGGCCGGGTCCAGGGCCGCCGTGGGCTCGTCGAGCACCAGGACGCGCGGAGCCAGCGCCAGGATGGCCGCGATGGCCACCTTCTGCTTCTGGCCGCCGGAGAGCGTGGCGATCTCGCGCTCACGCAGGTCGGAGATGCCGACGGTGGCCAGCGTCTGGCTGATGCGCTCCTCGATCTGGTCGTGCGGGACGCCAAAGTTCTCGAGCCCGAAGAGCATCTCGTCCTCGACGACGGAGGCCACCATCTGGGCGTCGATGTCCTGCAGGACGCTGCCCACGATGCGCGAGATGTCCGTCAGGGTGACCTCGCAGGTGTCCTTGCCGTCGATGAGCGTGGCACCATAGAGCTGGCCGGTGAAGTGGTGGGGGATGGCGCCGCTCATGACGGCGGCAAGCGTGGACTTGCCGGCGCCCGACGGGCCGATGACGCCCACGAAGTCGCCCTCGGAAATGGAGAGCGAGACGTGGTCAAGAGCCGCCCGGGCGCCCTCGCCGTACGAGAACGAGACGTCCCTGAGCTCGATGATTGGGTTGGTCTGGGTCATGGGAGCCCTTCTTATTGAATCTGCCGCCACGGGGCGCGCCCTGCGGCGAGAAAAACGCGCCGGCCCACGGTGGGTCGGCGCGTCTCATGGTACCTAATGAACTACTTGTTCAGAACCTTGTTAAGCGGGATGTAAAGGGCCTGGACGACGATGGCGTTGAAGACCGCGGTGCCCAGGACGAGCGGCACCTTGACCACGACGGTGGGCAGGGCCGCGCCCATGATGACGGTGCCCAGCACGGCAAAGAGGGCGCCGGAGATGAGCGTGGTCAGGAAGGCGGAGACCAGAGGGCACGCCTTGGAGCCGCCGACGTTGGCCTTGACCAGCAGCGCCATGGCGATGGCGGCCACGACCTCGGTGAGGAAGTTCAGGCCGGGGATGGAGGTGGTCAGCTGGATGACGCAGGCCGAGAGCGCGGCGTAGAGCACGGACTGGGCCACGGAGGCACGGGTGAGGATGATGGCCAGGGCGTAGGCGGCAATGATGAACTGCGGCTTGATGCCCACGATGGCCAGGGCGTTGCCCAGCGTCATGTTCAAGATGAAGCCGGCCGCAAGAAGTATCGCGAGAAGGACGAGGGACTTGATGTCGAGCAGCCCGTTGCCGGAGGCGTTGGCGCTGACGGTGCGAGCCTGCTGGGCATTGGCGTTCTGGGACATGGCGGTCTCCTTCCGGGAGGTGCGGCGAGTGGGGTTTCTCGCCTGCGTGGGGTGGGTTCTGCAGAGGGGACGGGTGGGACGGTGGTTGCTTTGCCATTGCGCGGCGCGCTGGGACGCGCCGGGCTTGCCTGGGTGAGGCGGGCGCCGAGGGGGGTGCTAGTCGGCGAGCTTCAGGGCCTTCTTGATGGGGATGTAGAGGGCCTGGACGATGATGGCGTTGAAGGCGCCGCTTATGGCGACGATGGGGGCCATGACCATGATGAGCTGCGGGTTGCGCTGGACAAAGCAGGCAAAGATGACGGCGTAGATGAGGCCGGAGATGCAGGTGACCACAAAGGTGCCGACGAGGGGCAGGACCTTCTTGGCGCCGCCGTTGCCCAGGGCGGAGACCAGCAGCGCCATGACCACGGCGGCGACGGGCTCGGCGATGAGGTCGGGGCCCTTGACGGAGGCGGTGATCTGGATCACCACGCCGGCGAGAAGACCGAGGACGGCGGCCTGCCCGACCTTGGGCCTGATGATGAGGGCCTCAAGGCAGAAGGCCGCGATGATGAACTCGGGCGAGATGATGCCGCCGGTGAGGCCCGAGAAGAACTTGCTGACGGTCATGTTGAGCACGAAGCCGGCAGCCAGGAGGATGGCGTAGAGAGTGAGGGCCTTGAGGTCGAGCTTGCCGCGGTCGACGGTGGTGACGATGCGGGCCTGCTGGGCGTTGGCGTTCTGGGACATGGCGTTTCTCCTTTGCGAGGGGTGGTTGCACGAAAAAAGGGGCTCCCGGTCAAACCGGGAGCCCCTTGACTTCGCGTGATTATGGGTACGCGACAAGACTCACGATCGACCGACCGAGTTCGAGTTGCGCCACCACCAGTTGTTGTTCATGGACTTGAACATGTTGGCGCTCCCTTCTGGATGCTCGGTAAAAAGGCCGTGTGCCTTTGCGTTGGTTGGGAATATACGCGCGTCTTTGGCGGCGGCGCAAGCCTCATTTGGTAAACGGTTTGTTTCGCTGAGGCGCGGCTTGGCGAGAAGGTCGGGAGGAGTCGGACTTGCCGGCCGGGAATTACTTCACAAACTTAACGCTTACGAAGCGCGTGCGTTTCTGGTTACCATGGCTCACGCTGCGCTGGCTCCGGCCTGCCTGCCATTGGGCGGCGGCAGGTCGTCGAGACAGGACTTCGATCATAAGGAGTTGTTTTACTTTATGCCCAAGAACAAGCGTGAGAGCCTTCTGTTCACCTTTATCATGTGCTTCCTCATGGTGCTTTGGATGAGCATCTACAACGTGGCACGCCAGTATGGCCACATGGGGGCCGACGTGATTGCTGCTGCCTGGATTGGCTTCCCGCCTGCGTACGTCTTTGCCATGCTGTGCGACTGGTTTGTTGCCAGCCCGCTGGCCAAGGGCTTTGCCTTCAAGTACCTGGTGACCCCGGGCAAGAGCAGCCCGCGCGCCATGACGCTTGCGGTCTCCACCTGCATGGTCTTCCCGATGGTCATCATCATGTCGCTCTACGGTGCCTTTGAGGGCGCCTTCCACGCCGGCACCCTTGCCGTCGTGCCCATGGCCTGGCTGACCAACATTCCCTGGAACTTCATCATGGCCCTGCCGTGGAACCTGCTGGTTGCCGGCCCCATCGCTCGCTTCCTGTTCCGTCGCGCCTTCCCGGAGGGGACGGTGCTCGCCCAGCCCCAGGCGTAAGGGCGCGCGCTTCTCGCCTGGCAGAGCGTGGCCGGCGGGGGCGTCTGACAACCCAAGATGTGTGCAAACGGCGCACTTGTTGACAACTCAACAAGTGCGCCGTTACTGTATGCTGCGACGGAACGCGGTCAGGGGAGGCACGCATGCAGGAGGAGAGTCGCTTTGAGGACTTCGTGGGCCTCATTGGCGCCATAGACAAGGAGATCCAGCGCATCAAGACGGCGGAGCTCGCCCGCTTTGGCCTGCGCGCCTCTGACCTGATGGTCGTCTACTACCTGGAGAAGAACCCCGAGGGGCTGACGGGCGCCGACCTTGCCCGCCTGGCCGACGTGGACCGCGCCGCCGTGAGCCGTACGGTCACGCGCCTTGCCGCCGACGGCTTTGTGGAGGTGGGGGAGGAGTCCACGCGCTACCGCGCCCCCATCCGCCTCACCGAGAAGGGCTATGCGGCAATGGCCGAGGTCAACGGGCTCATCTCGCAGATCGTGCGGCAGGCGGGCGGCGGCCTCTTGGACGAGCAGCGCCGGGCGCTCTACGCCTCGCTGGAGTCCGTCCTGGGGCAGCTGAGGGTCATCGCCCGGTAAGGTGGGGCGTGGCCGCGGCCGTGTGGCCGGCGAGGGCGGGCGCTTCTCGCATATATCAAAACCAAAATAAAAAAGGAGATGCCATGAAGACGCGCATCATCACCGACTCTGCCTCGGACATCCTGGAGGGCGAGTACGAAAACCTCACGGTGCTCCCGCTCTCCATCACGTTTGGAACCGTCACGTACCTGGACGGCGTCGACCTCACGCACGAGCGCTTCTACGAGCTGCTGGTTGAGGAGGACGAGCTTCCCAAGACGGGGCAGGTCAACCCCTATGCCTTTGGCCAGGTGCTTGACGAGGTCCACGCGGCGGGCCAGGAGGCCGTGGTGATCACGCTCTCCTCCAAGCTCTCCGGCACGCACCAGAGCGCCATCACCGCTGCCGCGCAGGCCAAGGGGGTCGTGCGCGTGGTTGACAGCCTGAACGTCTGCGTGGGCGAGCGCGTGCTGGTGGAGTGCGCCCTGCGCCTTGCCGAGAAGGGCCTGGGTGCCGTGGAGATCGCGGACCAGATCTGCGCCCTGCGTGACCGCGTCTGCGTGGTGGGGCTTCTCGACACCCTCGAGTACCTGCGGCGGGGTGGGCGCATTTCCGCGGCCGCCGGAGCCGTGGGCGAGCTTCTCTCCATCAAGCCGGTCATTGCCATCAGGTCCGGCGAGGTTGCCCTGCTGGGCAAGGCGCGCGGCTCCAAGAACGGCCGCAACCTCCTCAACCAGCAGGTGGAGAACGCGGGTGGCATTGACTTTGGCATGCCGATTGCCCTGGGCTACACGGGACTTTCCGACAAGCTGCTTCGCAAGTACGTGGCGGACAGCCGCGCCATCTGGGAGAAGGGCTTTCCCGCAGGTGACCTGCCCATCCACTCCGTGGGCGCCACCATCGGCACCCACGTGGGCCCCGGCGCCATTGCCCTGGCGTTCTTCCGCAAGGCATAGGGGGTCTGGAGGCCGAGCGTTCTCGGAATACTGTACAAAATAACGACCCCGCGTCCTTCTCGGCTGCGTTTTCGCAGGTGAGAAGTGCACGGGGTCGTTATTTTGTACGCTGTTGAGATGAGCGCCGGCGGCGCGGCCTACGCGTGGGGCGTCACGGCCTTCTTGTGGTACCGGCTCTCAAAGCGCAGGGCGTAGAGGGCCAGCAGCGCCACGGCGCCAGCCGTGATGGGGGCGCCTGCCAGGGCGGGCACGTTATAGGCGGCTCCGGAGTTGAGGACCGCCTGGCCAATCTGGGCGCCCACGGCGTTTCCGCCGTTGAAGGCCACCTGCACGCACGCGGAGCCGATCATCTCGCCACCGCCCTGGCCCACCTCGACCATGGCGAGCTGCTGGGGGCTGGACGGGAAGAACAGGCCGCAGCAGCACAGGACCATGAGCGCGGCGGAGGTGACTTGGGAGCCCGAGAACGCGTAGATGAGCAGCATGGCCACGCAGGCGATGCCCTGGCCGATGGCGGAGGCCCAGCCCGGGGTGAGCCTGTCTCCGGCGCGTCCGCCCAGCTGGGAGCCGACGATCATGCCCAGGCCGGCCAGCACCAGCAGGGCCGGCAGCATCGTGGCGCTCCAGCCGCCGACAGTCTCGAGCCAGGGGGAGACGTAGCTCCACCAGCAGAAGATTCCCGTGTTGCCCAGGAAGACCGCGCCCAGCACGATCCAGGGGCCGGGCTTGCCCAGGAAGCGGAACTGCCCGGCCAGGCCGGCGTCTGCCACGGCCTCGATCTGCGGCACGAGCCTCCAGATGAGCAGGAGCGAGCAGAGCGCCCAGATGGCCACGAAGACAAATGCGGCGCGCCAGCTCACCATGCCGGCCAGCAGCGTGCCGAAGGGCACGCCGATGGTGTTGGCCAACGTCTGGCCCAGGACCATGACGGCGACGGCGCGGCCCTCCTGGCCCTTGTCGGCCATGGCGCGCGCGGCGATGGTGGCGGTGCCAAAGAAGGCGCCGTGCGGCATGCCGGAGATGAAGCGCGCCACGGTGAGCATGCCGGCGCTGGGCGCCAGCGCGGCCATGGCGTTGCCCACGTAGCACAGCAGCATGAAGGCCATGAGCAGGCGCTTGGGGGCAATGCTGTGGCCAAACACCAGGATGAGGGTGCCAAAGCAGACGCCGATGGCGTAGGCGGAGATGAAGCCGCCGGCCTCGGGCACTGTGACGCCCACGCCCGCGGCGACGTTGGTGATGATGCCCATGAGCACGAACTCCGCAAAGCCCAAGGCAAACGCGCCGGCGGCCAGCGCGATCAGGCCCTTCTTCATGCGTGATACCTCCAGACGCGGCCGTCCGCCGACCGCAAGTGTGTAATTTGCCCGTGACAGTATACGGGCATCTAAACTCGATTCAACGAAAGACTGGTTGCTGCCATGTTGCGACGCAGCCACGCGTCGTTAGGGAGGTTCTCGCCATGCCCTACATAGAGTTCGCAGACGTCGTGCGCGCCTACGGGGCCGGCTCGACTCTGGTCCACGCCCTGGACGGAGCGAGCTTTGCCGTGGAGAAGGGCGAGCTCGCCGTCATCCTGGGCCAGTCCGGCGCGGGCAAGACCACGGCGCTCAACATCCTGGGCGGCATGGACCGCGCCACGTCCGGCCGCGTGGTGGTAGGCGGGCGCGACGTGAGCCACGCCACCGAGGACGAGCTGGTCATGTACAGGCGCGAGGACGTGGGCTTTGTCTTTCAGTTCTACAACCTGGTGCCCAACCTCACCGCGCTTGAGAACGTGGAGCTGGCGGCCCAGATCTGCCCGGACTCGCTGGACGCCGAGGAGACGCTTTCCAAGGTGGGCCTGGCAGACCGCCTGGCCAACTTCCCGGCCCAGCTCTCTGGCGGCGAGCAGCAGCGCGTCTCCATTGCGCGCGCCCTGGCAAAGAACCCAAAGCTCCTGCTCTGCGACGAGCCCACGGGAGCGCTTGACTACCAGACGGGCAAGCAGATCCTGCAGCTCCTGCAGGACACCTGCCGCAGGGACGGCATCACGGTCATCATCGTCACGCACAACGCGGCCCTGGCAGGCATGGCAGACCGCCTCATACGCTTCAAGAGCGGCCGCGTGACCCAGATGAGCGTAAACCCCAACCCCGTGCCCATCGCGCAGATAGAGTGGTAGGTGGGAGCTTGAAGCCTGCAAAGCCCACATCGGCCCCGCGCTCGGCCTTTGGCATCGGCGTCCTGCGCACCGTCCGCGGGAGCCTCAAGCGCTTTGTGGCGCTGGCCACCATATGCGCCCTGGGCGTGACCATGATCTGCGGCCTCAAGGTGGCCTGCATAGACCTGCGTGCCTCCGCAGACGCTTTCTTTGACTCCCAGGACCTCTTTGACCTGCGCGTCCAGTCAACGCTTGGTCTGACCGAAGAAGACGTCAGCGCGCTGGCGGCCATCGACGGCGTGGAGGCGGCCGAGGGCGGCTGGGTGGAGACCTGCTACACAACCGTGGGCTCCTCGTCCGAGAAGGTGGACGTCAAGGCCCTCAGCCCCTCCGGCATGAACCAGCCCTGCGTGCTCGACGGCCACCTTCCGGTGACGTCCGACCAGGTGGCCGTGACCAGGCGCTTCCTGGACGAGAGCGGCCTTGCCCTGGGCGACGAGGTCACCTTCCGCGGCGCCTCCGATGGCGAGAAGGGCGCGGACGCGGGCGAAGAGGACGCCACCGCGGTCTTTTCTCGCCAGACGTACACCATCTGCGGCGTGGTGCTTGACCCCACCGACATCAACGCGGGCAACGGCACGATGTCGTTCCGGGCGAGCGGAGGCTCCCAGTACGCGTTCTTCGTACTGCCCTCCGCAGTGACCACGGACGTGTATACGGCCGTCTACCTGCGCGTCGATGGCGCGGAGAGCCCCCTGTGCTACTCGGCTGGCTACGAGGCCTCCGTTGACGACGTCAAGGCCCGCGTGGAGGCCATCAAGTCCGAGCGCGAGGAGGCCCGCCGCCAGGGCATCCTGGACGACGCCAGCTCTCAGATAGACTCCGCCGAGAAGGACGCGCTCGCGCAGCTGGGCGACGCGGCCGCCCAGCTGGACGACGCGCAGGCGCAGCTCGACTCCGGGGCCGCCGAGCTCGCGGACGGTCGCGCCCAGCTTGACGCCAAGTCCGCAGACGCCGCCTCGCAGCTTGACGCGGCACAGGCCCAGCTCGATGCCGGCCGCGCGGAGCTTGTCGCCAACCAACGGCAGGTCACGGACGGTCTGAACCAGATTGCCGCGGGCCTGGGCTGCGACGTCGACGGCATTGGCGACGCCCTGGCTGCCAGGCGCTCCCAGCTCTCTGAGGCAAGGGGGCAGATCAAGGCAAGCGCCCAGATGCTGTCCTCGCTCATGGGCGACGAGTGGCCCGCCGAGGCGTGGTCTCGCCTGGAGGGCGCCCAGACGCCCGAGGAGGCCCGCGCCGCGGCGGCAGACGTCAACGCCGTCCTGACGCCCTTTGCGAGCGAGGCCCAGGCCGCCATCGACGACCTGGTCTCCGTCGTGGAGTCCGACGAGTTCCAACAGCTCAGGGACACCTACGAGAACCTCCCGCAGTGGCTGCGCGACCGCGTTGACGCCGCCGTGGCCCAGGCTCCCGCCACGGTGCAGAAGCTCCTGCGCGCCGTCCTGGAGATGCCCACCGACCAGATGGCCTCCCAGCTGCGCGACCTGCGCTCCCAGGTGGGCCAGCTCTCCGGGCTGGCCGACAGCATGGTGCAGGTCGTGGAGGGGCAGGCCCAGCTCGACGAGGCCGAGGCGGGCTGGAAGAAGCTCGTGGCCGCCCAGTCCCAGCTCGACGATGCCGCCGCCCGGCTCGCGGACGGGCAGGCCGAGCTTGACGCCCAGCGCGCAAGCGCCCAGTCCCAGCTCGACGATGCCGCGCGCCAGCTCGCGGATAGCGAGGCCCAGCTTGCCGACGGCCGCTTCGAGCTTGAGGAGGGCCGCGCCACTTACGAGCGCGAGCGTGCGGACGCCCTGGCCAAGATAGCCGAGGCCCGCGGCCGCCTCTCGGACGTGGACGAGGCCACCTGGTACGTCCAGACGCGCGACGCCCTCTCCAGCTACTCCTCCGTTGAGTCCGACGCCTCCTCCATCGAGGCCATCGGCACCGTCATCCCCATCGTGTTCTTCGTGGTGGCGGTGCTCATCAGCCTCACCACCATGACTCGCATGGTGGAGGAGGAGCGCGGGCTCATCGGCCTCTACAAGGCGTTGGGCTATTCTCGCCGGCGGATTCTCTCCAAGTACGTGCTGTATGCGGGAGCGGCCTGCCTTGCGGGCGGCCTGGTGGGCAACCTCTTGGGCTTTGTGGTGCTGCCGCTCATCCTCTTCACCATCTTCCAGACCATGTACGCCCTGCCGGCCTTCCTGCTGCAGTTTGACGTGGCCTACGCCGTGGGCTCCGTGGCCCTGTTTGCCGTGGGCATCGTGGGGGCGACGGCGCTGACCTGCCGCCGGGAGCTTGCCGAGCAGCCTGCCGCCCTCATGCGCCCCAAGGCCCCCAAGGCCGGAAGCCGCATCCTGCTGGAGCGCGTGCGCCCGCTGTGGCGCCGTCTCTCCTTCCTCAACAAGGTCACGGCCAGGAACATCTTCCGCTACAAGCGCCGCTTCCTCATGACGGTCTTTGGCATCGCGGGATGCACGGCCCTTCTGGTCTGCGGCTTTGGCATCAGGGACACGGTGCTCTCGCTCTCCTCCAGGCAGTACGGCCAGGAGGGCGTCAGCCGCTATGACCTCATGCTCGTGACCTCCGCGGCGGACCTTGAGGGTGTGGCGCAGGACCTTGACGCGGACGCGCAGGTCCAGAGCTTCCTGCCGGTCTCCGTTGACTCCGTCACGGTGAGCCATGGGGACGCCGCCGAGTCCATGCAGGTCTACGTGGTGCCCGACGGCCTTGACCTCTCGGGTTACGTGAGCCTGACCGACGATGCCGGCAATGCCATTGACCTGGCCTCCGTTGGCACCGTCATCACCAAGAACGCCGAGCAGGTCCTGGGCTTCTCCGCGGGCCAGGAGGTTCACGTCCAGGACTCCTCCCTTGCGGAGGCCGACGTGCCCGTGGCGGCCATCTGCCAGAACTACCTGGGCAACTCCCTCTTCATGACCGAGTCCGCCTACCGCGAGGCCTTTGGCGTGGAGCCGCGGCTCAACGGGCTTCTCGTCAGCCTGGACGGCACGGATGCCCAGAAGATCGCGCTCTCCGAGCGGCTCTCGACCGACTCCCGGACGCTCTCCACGGTCTGCACCGCAAAGCTGGTGGAGGACTTCTCCAGCGCGTTCACGCTCATCAACACCGTGGTCTACGTGGTCATCGTGCTTGCGGCGGCGCTCTCGTTCACCGTGGTGTTCACGCTCTCCAACACCAACATCTCCGAGCGCGAGCGGGAGCTCGCCACCATCAAGGTGCTGGGCTTCAAGAGGCCCGAGGTCCACCGCTACATTAACAAGGAGACGCTCATCCTCACGGGCCTGGGCGTGGTTGCGGGACTTCCTGCGGGCTACGCCCTCACGCGCAGCCTCACGTGGATCCTCAAGATGCCCTCGCTCTACTTTGACACGCTGGTGGCCTGGCCCAGCTACGTGCTGGCGGCCGTCCTGGCCTTTGCCTTCACCCTGCTCGTCAACGCCATGACCAACCGCGCCCTTGACCGCGTCGACATGGTCGGCGCCCTCAAGTCCGCCGAATGATACGAAGTTGACAAAGGGACAGTCCCTTTGTCAACTTTTGCGGGGAAGTTGCGAAGGAGTGGCAGGGGCGCACGCGCTTCTCGACGGATGCTAGAATGCGGGCTGTAACACGTGCGCCGTGACTGACGGGTAAACGCGGGAGACCGCGGTGGAGCAGCGCGCGAACACATGCCGACCGTCTGGGCAAGCCGCGCTCTCTGCCGAGGGTGGCTTGCCTTTTGCTTTTTGGCCCTTCCGGCCCTTCTGGCAGGCAAGCACCCCCTCGCCCTCGGCAGGCGCCGCGGCTCACGTCGAAGGGATGTCACATGCAAGACCTGACCGAGCTCCTGCGCAACAACCCCTACCCCGGCCGCGGCATCGTGGTGGGCAAGGACTGCGTCTACTACTGGATCATGGGGCGCAGCGCCAACAGCAGGAACCGCGTCTTCGTGCCCACCGAGGACGGCATTCGCACCGAGGCGCACGACCCGGCCCTCCTGGAGGACCCGAGCCTCATCATCTACCACCCCGTCCGCACCATGGGAGACGCTCTGGTGGTGACCAACGGGGACCAGACCGACACCATCGTCGGCGCCGGCGACTTCCGCCGCGGCTGCATGGCCCGCGAGTTCGAGCCGGACGCCCCCAACTTCACCCCTCGCATCAGCGCCGTCGTCAACGCCGACGGCAGCTTTGAGATCTCCATCCTCAAGCACCAGGACAACGGTCGCTGCCTGCGCGAGTTCTTCTGCTACGAGGGCGCCGTCGAGGGCTGCGGCTACTTCATCTCCACCTACCAGGGAGACGGCAACCCACTGCCCACCTTTGCCGGCGAGCCCGTCGAGGTGAGCCTGCCCGCCCCCGAGGAGGTCTGGGCCGCCCTCGACGCCGACAACAAGGTCTCCCTCTACGCCAACGTGGCCGGCAAGGTCACCCTCTTCAACAAGAACCTCGGCGACTGAGAAAAAGGGACAGCCCCCTTTTCTCATTCCCAACGTCAGAAAGGCGAGAAGCGCATGGCAAGCGAGCTCGAGCTCAAGTACGGATGCAACCCCAACCAGAAGCCGTCCCGCATCTACATGAAGGACGGCTCCGAGCTGCCCGTGAAGGTCCTCTCCGGCAAGCCCGGCTACATCAACTTCCTGGACGCCCTCAACTCCTGGCAGCTCGTGCGCGAGCTCAAGGAGGCCACCGGCCTTCCCGCCGCGGCGTCCTTCAAGCACGTGAGCCCCGCCGGCGCCGCCGTGGGCCTGCCGCTGTCCGATGTGGACCGCCAGATCTACTTCGTCGATGACGAGGGCCCGCTCACGCCCATCGCCTGCGCCTACATCCGCGCCCGCGGCGCCGACCGCATGAGCTCCTACGGCGACTGGGCCGCCCTCTCCGACGTCTGCGACGAGCGCACCGCCCTCTACATCAAGCACGAGGTATCCGACGGCATCATCGCCCCCGGCTACACCCCCGAGGCGCTGGCCATTCTCTCTGCCAAGAAGGGTGGCAAGTACAACGTGGTCCAGATTGACCCGGACTACGTCTGCTCGGCCACCGAGACCAAGGACGTCTTTGGCATCACCTTCGAGCAGGGGCACAACTTCTTCCGCATCGACCGCGACCTGCTCGCCGACGTGGTGACGGCCAACAAGGACATCCCCGAGTCCGCGCAGATCGACATGATCGTGAGCCTCATCACGCTCAAGTACACGCAGTCCAACTCCGTCTGCTACGTCAAGAACGGCCAGGCCATCGGCGTGGGCGCCGGCCAGCAGAGCCGCGTCCACTGCACGCGCCTTGCCGGCAACAAGGCCGACACCTGGTACCTGCGCCAGCATCCCAAGGTGCTGGGTCTCAAGTTTGTCGACGGTATCCGCCGCGCCAACAGGGACAACGCCATCGACGTCTACATCTCCGACGAGCACGACGACGTCCTGGCCGAGGGCGAGTGGCAGAAGTGGTTTGCCGTCAAGCCCGAGGTCCTCACCCGCGAGGAGAAGGCCGCCTGGATTGCCACCCAGACCGGCGTGACCCTGGGCTCCGACGCCTTCTTCCCCTTTGGCGATAACGTTGAGCGCGCCCACAAGTCCGGCGTGACCTACATTGCCGAGCCCGGCGGCTCCATCCGCGACGACAACGTCATCGAGACCGCCGACAAGTACGGCATGGCCATGGCCTTCACCCACATGAGGCTCTTCCACCACTAGTCCACGGCCGAGCCCATCCGGCGCCCAAAACCTCACAGGTAGTCTCTTTCAAAAAGAACTTCTCGCCAGCTAGCGGGTCTTTTGCTGGCGAGAAGTTCTTGAAGAAACACTGCCTGTGAGGTTTTGCCTTGGCTTTGGCCCCGACGTGGCCCGCTGGCCCCGCTACAGCGCGAGGATGCCCAGGTGTTCCAGGAGGATCTTGGTTCCGATGAGGATGAGCACCACGCCGCCCACGATGCTGGCGGGCTTCTCGTAGCGGGAGCCAAAGAAGTTGCCCACGAAGACGCCCGCGATGCTGAAGGCAAAGGTGGTGACGCCGATCAGCGCCACGGAAGGCACGATGTCCACGGAGAGCGCCGCGAAGGAGATTCCCACCGCAAGGGCGTCGATGGACGTGGCAATGGCCAGGATGAAGAACTCTCCTAGGTCGATGCGGTCGGCGGGCATGCCGTCGCCTTCGCCTGTGTCCTCGTGGAAGGCCTCCCAGAGCATCTTGCCGCCAATGACGGCCAGCAGCACGAAGGCCACCCAGTGGTCGATGGGGCCGATGATGCCCAGGAACTGGCTGCCGAGCGTCCAGCCGATGAGTGGCATGAGCGCCTGAAACCCGCCAAAGAACAGGGCCAGCACCGCGGCGACCTTGAGGTTGATCTTCTTCATGCCCAGGCCCTTGCAGATGGACACGGCAAACGCGTCCATGGAGAGGCCCACTGCAATGAGCAGCAGCTCAACAAGACCCATCTTGACTCCTCTCTTGGCGGAACCCCTCCCGCCACGTTGCGCCCCGATGGTCGGCGCACATAAAAAACGAGGCTCGCGACAGGCCATCCCCATGGTCCGTCGCGAGTCTCGTTGATTAAGATGCACCAGGCGCAAGCCAGTGTGTTGGCAGCATCGCGGCCTTTGGCGGCCGCCACTACTCCCTCGCCAGGAGAGAGATGCTACCACAACTGTCGTCAGCGCCCGCATGTTACCGCCCGGGAAACAAGCGCTTCTCGCCTTGTACTTTAGTTTGCTAAAGCGTATAGTCGGCGGCGTCATCACTTTAGCGTGCTAAAGCGCCCGGCGAGAAGAGCCTGGGCGCAGGGGAGGAGACCCACCATGAAGCTCAGCATGAACCGCCGCGAGTTCCTTGCGGCCTTTGGCACCATCGCCGCGTCTGCCGTCCTGGCCGGCTGCGGCGGCACCAAGACCGTGACCACCACCGACGCGCCCTCCGGTGACGACAAGTCCGCCTCTGCCACCAAGAAGCTCATCGTGGGCTTTGACTCCGCCTACCCTCCCTACGGCTACGTGGGCGACGACGGCTCCTACACCGGTTTTGACCTGGAGCTTGCCCAGGAGGTCGGCGAGCGCGTGGGCTGGGAGGTCCAGCTCGAGCCCATCGACTGGGACGCCAAGGACACCCTGATGAACTCCGGCGCCATCAACTGCATCTGGAACGGCTTCACCATCGAGGGTCGCGAGAACGACTACACCTTCTCGGAGCCGTACATGCTCAACGCGCAGGTCGTGGTGGTCAAGAAGGGTTCCGGCATCTCTGACCTGGCGGGCCTTGCCGGCAAGGCCGTCATCACCCAGACCGACTCCGCCGCCTACGACGTGCTGGCAGGCGAGGACGCCGCCCAGGCCGACGTCGCCGCCACGTTTGCCAGCCTGGAGACCATCGGCGACTACAACACCGCCTTCATGCAGCTTGAGACCGGCGCCGTTGACGCCGTTGCCTGCGATCTCTCCATTGCCGCCTACCAGCTGGCCGCCAAGCCCGATGCCTACGAGCAGCTCTCCGAGCAGCTCTCCAGCGAGCACTACGCCGTGGGCTTCAAGAAGGGTGACGAGGCCAGCGCCACCCAGGTGACCGACACCCTCAAGGCCATGGACAAGGACGGCTTTGTAAAGGACCTCTGCGACAAGTACGCCGACCAGGGCATGGACTATGCCAACTGGTGCCTTGCCTAGGTCTTTGACCTGCTGATTTGTTGAGGGCACCGCTGCCGTTTGGGCGACGGTGCCCTGCCGCTTGAGAGGAGCGCGCGTGGACTTCCTTACCATGACGGGCATGCTGGGCAACGGGTTTCTCGTCAGCTTCCAGATCTTTGCCCTGACGCTTCTGGGGTCGCTTCCCCTGGGCATGCTCGTCGCCTTCGCGCGCATGAGCCGTTTCAAGCCGCTGGCGCTCCTTGCGCGCTTCTACATCTCCATCATGCGCGGCACCCCGCTCATGCTGCAGATGTTTGCCATCTACTTCATGCCGTATTACGTGTTTGGCATCAACCTCACCACTGACAGCAAGTGGCAGGCCACCATCGTGGCGTTCATCGTCAACTACGCCGCCTACTTTGCCGAGATCTATCGCTCCGGCATCCAGTCCATCCCGCGCGGCCAGTACGAGGCCGCCGAGGTCCTGGGCTACTCCGGTGCGCAGACCTTCTGCCGCATCGTGCTGCCGCAGGTGGTCAAGCGCATCCTGCCGTCCATCACCAACGAGGTCATCACTCTGGTCAAGGACACCTCGCTTGCGTTCTCCATTGGCGTCATCGAGATGTTCAGCGTGGCCAAGCAGCTGGTTGCCTCTCAGGTCAGCATGATGCCCTTCGCCATTGCGGCCGCGTTCTACTGGGTCTTCAACCTGCTCATCGACATGCTGGCCGGGCGCCTTGAGCGCCGCCTCGACTACTACCACGACTAGGGGAGTGCCATGTCTTCAAACCAGAACCCGGTGGTCGCGGTCGACCACGTGCAGAAGAGCTTTGGCGAGGTCAAGGTCCTGAGGGACATCTCCCTTGCCGTCAACCCCGGCGAGGTGGTGGCCATCATCGGCCCGTCCGGCGGTGGAAAGTCCACGCTGCTGCGCTGCATGACGCTGCTCGAGCGCGTGGACGCGGGCGACCTCACCTATGGCGACCTGACCTGCGCCAAAGATGGCACCTACGGCGACAAGGCCCTTCTGGCCCAGGCTCGCCAGCGCTTTGGCCTGGTCTTTCAGAACTACAACCTGTTTCCGCACTTCTCGGTGCTGAGAAACGTCATGGACGCGCCGATCTGCGTGCAGAAGCGCGACCGCGCGGAGGTGGAGGAGCAGGCGCGGGCCCTGCTGGCCAAGATGGGCCTTACGGGCAACGAGGACAAGGTGCCCTGCCAGCTCTCCGGCGGCCAGCAGCAGCGTGCGAGCATTGCCCGTGCGCTTGCCATGAACCCGCAGGTCATGTTCTTTGACGAGCCCACGAGCGCCCTTGACCCCGAGCTCACGGCCGAGGTCCTGAAGGTCATCAAGGGGCTTGCCGCCGAGAACATGACCATGGTCATCGTCACCCACGAGATGGGCTTTGCGCGCGACGTCGCGGACCGCATCGTCTTCATGGACGGCGGCGTCATCGTGGAGCAAGGGCCCGCCGAGCAGGTCATCGACCATCCGCGCGAGGAGCGAACCCGTGCCTTTCTCGCCCAGCGCGGCGCGTAGGAGGGGCCCTCAATACGCTTCTACAGGCACGCCTCGGCGATGCGGCTCTTGAGCTCGTCGATGCCCTGGCCGGTCTCGGAGGACGTGACGATCATGCGGTCGCGCGGCACGCCCAGCTGGCGGCTGAGAAGCGCGGCCTGCTGGTTCTGCTTGCCACGGCTGAGCTTGTCGGCCTTGGTGAGGACCACCAGGAAGGGCAGGCCCTGCTCCTTGAGGAAGCCGATCATCTCGAGGTCGAGCTTCTGGGCCTCGTGGCGGATGTCCACCAGCGAGAGCACCACGTTGAAGCTGCGCTCCTGGTCAAAGTAGCCGCTGATGAGGTTGGCCCAGCGCTCGCGCTCCTTCATGGAGACCTTGGCATAGCCGTACCCGGGCAGGTCCACAAAGCGGATGCCGTCGACCTCAAAGAAGTTGATGTTGGCGGTCTTGCCGGGCGTGGCCGAGACCTTCACCAGGTTCTTGCGGCCAAAGACCTTGTTGAGCAGGGAGGACTTGCCCACGTTGGAGCGGCCGGCCACGGCGACCTCGGGCGTGGTGGGCTCGGGAAGCTGCTCGACGGTGCCGTACGAGGCCTCAAAGCGGGCGAGCTGGTAGTTGATGAGGGCCATGCGTGTCCTTCCTGCGGTCTGCGCGATGCTGCAGGTCATTGTACTGCGCCCGCGCTCCTCGACAAAAGCCGCGCAAGTGGGGGTGGGGCCGGCGTTTCCTGTTGACTGCAGAAACCGGCCATGCCCATCCGTCGACTCGGCCATTAACCAACTGGGCTTTTGTCGCCAGGCTGAACGGATGGGTATGGTCGGCCTATGCCGGTATGGGGAGAAGGGCGTCCAGGTGGAAGACGTCACCCTGGACCTTGCAGGCCAAGGACCCGCCCAGCCCCTCGGCGATCATCCGCATGCTGCGGGTGCCAAATCCGTGGTTGGCCTCGTCGCCCTTGCGGGTCAAGGGCAGCCCCTCGCCGCCAAAGCTCACTTGTCCGTCGAAGTAGTTCTCCACGTGGACGGAGACCATGTCGCCCGTGCGGCGCACCACCAGGCCGATGCTCCTGCGCTCGGGGTCGTCCAGGCGCTCGACGGCCTCGATGGCGTTGTCCAGGGCGTTCCCGAAGAACGAGTAGAGGTCGGTGGGCTCCACGAAGTCCAGCGCTCGCCCGTCCGCGATGCAACTCAGCGTGATGCCGTGCTTCTCGCAGTAGAGGCTCTTCTCGGTGAGGATGGTATCCAGGGCGTCGTTTCCGCTCTTGACCACGGAGTCGTAGACGCCCACCTCGCGGCTGATCTCGTCCAGAACGCGGCCGTCCACCGCGGTGCCGCCACTTGCCAGCGCGCGGATCTGGTGCTTGAGGTCGTGGCACTTGATGTTGATGGCCTCGATGTTCTCCCTGCTCATCTGGTACTGGCGCGCCTCGGTCGCGCGCAGGCGCTCGATTGCCGCCATGTTGAGCTGCAGGCGACGGTTGTAGACGATCTCGAACGCCGAATACATGATGTAGACGCATATGAGCAGGTAGACAGCAGTGAGCGTGCTGGTGTCGTACGTGGGCGCGCCAAGGCTGGGCACGGCAAGGTCCTTCACCACCACGTCGAGCACCATGTTGACCACGATGACCAGGGTGGTCACCAGGACCATGACAGGGTCGTCTATCTGCAGCAGGCCGTTTTTCTCAACGCGCCTAACAAAGACCAGGTAGACGGCCGCATACACAAGCAGCGAGAAGAGCCAAAATCGCGCGGCACCCTCCGGGAGCGGGGGAGGGTAGCTCGCCATGGGCCAGAGCCCGCCGAAGGTCCGCTCCACCGCGGACGAGAGGTTCTCCAGCGAGTAGGCCATGGAGCAGCAGAAGACGGAGGTCCACAGCGGGCAGTCGTAGACCAGCCGCTGCATAAAGACCGCAACCGCCAGCTCGCCCACGAGGGTCAGGATGCCCACGAGGAGCGAGAGGTCGTCCGTGAGCGTGGGGTACATGGAGAACCCAAGCGTCACCGCAACTCCGGCCACCACGGCCACGGCCGCAAGGACCAGGGCCGTGCGCAGGCGCGCCGGCTCCCTTCGGGGTAGCGTCCGCGAGAAGAGCCAGACGGCCAGGACCAGTTTGGCGATGGAGCTGGCCGCCACGAACGCGCCGGTGAAGGTCATCAGATGCTCCCGCCCAGGAAGCTCGTTATGGTGGCCACGGCGTCGCGCTTGCGCGAGCGGCTGAAGTAGAGCACCTCGCCGCCGTGCATGACCAGCTCGGAGCCTCGAACGGCCCGGACGCGGTTCATGTTGACCAGGCAGCTGTTTGAGATGCGCACGAAGGGTCCGCCCTCGACCTCTTGCTCGAAGGCCACGAGGCTGCCGTAGACCACCAGCGGTTCCTCTTCTCCCGCAAGGTGGTAGGACAGGTCGTGCTTGCTGACCTCCACGTATTCGATGTCGGAGAGCGCAACCACGCGCATGCCGTCGCGCGTGCCGATGGCGATGCTGCGGCTTGCGTTGCGGCGGATGCGTCGCATGGCCTTGTCCATGCGCATGCGGAAGTTGAAGTACGTCACTGGCTTCACGATGAAGTCCAGCGCGTCCACCTCGTAGCCCTTGACGGCGTACTGCGCCAGGTTGGTCACAAAGATGATGGGTGTCTCGGAGTCGTAGGTGCGCATGAGCTGCGCGGCCTCCATGCCGTTGATGCCCGGCATCTGTATGTCCATGAAGACCAGGTCAAAGTGCTGGTGGGTCATCTCGAAGTCCATGGCATTGCCAAAGCGCGTGACTGCGAGCTCCAGGCCCTTCTCGTCCGCGTAACGGGCAATGAATGCGGCCAGGACGTCGGCAGCCTCCGGCTCGTCCTCGACGAGTGCGATGTTAGGCATAGCTCTCCCTTCCCTCAAAGCCGAATAGTAGCAATCTCTGGGCGCACGGATGGGTCGTCGCGCTGGCGGGCGACCCGTTGATGCCAGACGAGTTGGATAACCTGCCGAGCGTGCGGCGAGTTCGGCCAAGCGTGCGGCGGCGAATGAACGGGATGTGTCGTCTGCCTTAATGGGTCCCAAATCAGCGCGGCCGCAACGCGGCGCGCGGGAAGAGAAAGGGAGAAACGTATGAGCAGGCAGATCACGCGCAGGGGCTTTGTCGCCGGCACGGCGGTTGCCGCGGGGCTGGTGGGCCTTGTCGGCTGCAACGGCGGCGCCTCCGATCCGCTGGCGGCGCCCGCGGCGGACAAGTACCCCACCGACCCCGACGGCGAGAAGGTCGAGGCAAAGTTTGCCATCGAGGAGCTTCGCGATGGCTGGACTCGCGCCACCCAGGAGGGGGCGCCCACCATCGGCGCAGCCGACGCGGCCAAGATCATCCAGGTCGACGGCTATGCCTTCAAGGACCTGAACGGAAACGGCAAGCTTGACCTTTTCGAGGACTGGCGCCAGCCCGTTGACGTTCGCGCAAAGGCCCTGGCGGAGGGCCTCACCATCGAGGAGGCCGCCCCGCTTCTGTTCCACGGCGACTTCTCCCAGACCGGAACCGAGCTTACCGATGAGCAGGTTGCCAACATCGAGGCGGGCCAGCGAGCAGGCGTCCTGCGCGGTGGCTCCGACGGCGAGTCCTTCGCCAACGGCGTCGCCTGGTCAAATGCCCTGCAGTCCCTCTGCGAGGAGAAGAATGGCATTCCGTACTGGAACTCCACGGACGCCTATCGCTTCTGGGACATCCCGAGCTGCCTGACCCTTGCCGCCACCTTTGACCCGGCCGCCGTGCGCCGTGCTGCCAACTATCTGGCACGTGGTTGGCGCTCGGTTGGCATCAACTGCGAGCTTGGCCCTGAGGTCGACGTCGCCTCCAACCCCGGCTACTCGCGCTTCTCTGGCTGCTTCTCCGACGATCCGGCCCTCAGCCGTGACCTGGGTGCCGCGTATGCCGATGGCCTGCAGTCCACTTACGGCGATGCCGCTGCCACCGACGACCAGGGCTGGGGCGCCCAGTCCGTCTCCGCCATGTTCAAGCACTACCCGGGCGACGCCTGCTGCGAGGGCGGCCGAAACTCCCACAACGCCACGGGCAAGTACTGCGTCTATCCCAACGACAACATGGGCGTGGGCCTCGTCCCCTACACCGACGGCGGCCTGAAGCTCGAGGGCAAGACCGGCCAGATCGCCGCCATCATGCCCAACTACGCCATCTGCCACACCGACGACGAGCACTACGGCGAGAACGTGGCCTCCGCCTACAACGCCTACGTCCTGGGCATTCTGCGCGACGCCGGCTGGGACGGCGTGGTGACCACCGACTGGCAGATCACGCAGGACACATACTTTAACGGCGCCTTCGAGGGCCGTCACTTTGGCGTGGACGACCTCACTCCCGAGGAGCGAATCTCCAAGGGCTACGTTGCCGGCACCGACCAGTTTGGCGGTGAGTTCCAGGGCGAGGAGATTCCCGAGATCATCAAGATCACCCAGAAGGCCCTGGGCGAGGACAAGGCGCTCGAGCGCTACCAGGCCGCTGCCCGCAGGCTCTTCGTGGCCGAGCTCAACCTTGGCCTCTTCGAGAACCCCTATCTTGCCCAGGCAGAGACCAAGGCCGTCTGGGCGGACACCGAGCCGCAGGAGTGGGCCGACGGCGAGCTTCTCCCCAAGTGCGTGGTCATGCTCAAGAACAAGGGCGGCATCATCAAGAGCCGCTCCTCAAAGCCCAAGGTCTACGTTCCCATGCAGTACAGCCCGGCTCAGGAGGCCATGGACATGGGCCCGATGAAGCGGGAGGCAAAGCCCGCCAGCTGGGCGCTTCCCGCCGATGAGAAGGTCCTCTCCCAGTACGTCGAGCTGGTCACCGATACCATCTCCGACTCGGCCGACCCCGACAACCTGACGGCGGCAGACATCGTGCGCGCCTCCGCAGAGCAGCTTGCCGCCTGCGACTTCGTGCTTCTCTTTGCGGACGCCCCCACCGTGGGCAACGGCAGCAGCTCCACCCCGGATGGCTCCGTCACCTACCTGCCCATGAACCTGGGCTACGCCCCTACACGGCAGACGGCCCCAACGTCCGCAAGGTCTCCCTCGCGGGCGACACCCTGCCTGACGGCAGCCAGGAGAACCGCTCCTACTTCGGCCAGACCAACGAGGGCAGCCAGGACTCGCTCGACGCCATTCTCGATGCCTGCGAGCTTGCCGGCGACGTGCCGGTGGTCGTGGCCATCGCGTCCGGCAATCCCATGATCTTCTCCGAGTTTGAGGATAAGGTCGCGGCAATTCTGTACA
>ERZ1034980.208-NODE-208-length-49008-cov-136.593631_pt1 | contig 49008 bp, 81 predicted proteins | sample MGYA00520622_ERZ1034980 | MGnify/ENA primary metagenome ERZ1034980 (study PRJEB33766, sample SAMN09781791) | gut metagenome | biome: gut microbiome | host: Homo sapiens | place: Madagascar | study: EMG produced TPA metagenomics assembly of the PRJNA485056 data...
GCTAGTCGTGTTAGACTAGAGAAATATCGAAACACGTTGACCCACGAACGTTAAATGAAGGGAGCTAGGCTGCATGAGGCTTGCAGACGTTGGGCGCAAACGTACACCTGCACTTTAACTAGATGTTTAATTTTTAATCAGCAGCAATTATGGAAAAGGGAACACCAATGATTTTGTTGGAACTCACAAAGGCAGAAGCCATCGTGGTTGCCAACATGCTTCGAAGAACCGCTAACGAGAATCCATTTCACTGGAAGGGCGATAGCGTGGAGAAGACTAGAGAGTTATATGACAAGGTTCTGGAACAGACATACGATTATAACATATGGCAACGATAAAGAGACTAGATTTGACGGCTAACCAGTTGTGGGTGCTTAAGTATATCCTGCATGAGGTTGCCAGTAGTGAGGAAGGTGCTAACGGCATCTACCTCACTCCAAAGGAAAGAGTTTCACTCGGACAGATAAGAAGTAAATTGTAAGACTATGGCAAAAGAAGTACATGTTATATTGAAGGGTGATTGCTATTCGATGAACACCTATTGCAGCACCCTCAAAGAGTTTTTGGAAATGCGCAATCTTAAGAGAAGTGACGTTTCCGATTGGTGGAAGGAGTAATGGTATGATTACAATAATAGAAGAACAGATTTGCGGAGGGTGCGGACATCACGTTTACCACTTCTCCACAATCTCACAAGATTACGATTTCTATACTTGCAGACTGCATAAAAGCCCAAGCAAGTGCAATCAAGGTATTAACAATTAAATACAAGAGATTATGGCAGCAGAGAACATTATTGAGTCTTTCAAGATTGAAAAATATTCCGACAGAGTTGTAGAGACTCCAATTCAAACAACTCGTGTTGATGATGAGGTCGCAAAGCGCATCAAGGAGAATATGAAGGACGTTGGCTACAAGTATGTAGGACGTTTCAAGGACATGTACGATAACACATACACTCAATACGAGAAGCGTAAGGAGTCTTCAAGCAAGGAGTGTGAAGTTATCTACAGAATCAAGATAACGAGATTAGTATAACGATTAAATAGAAGAGATTATGGCAGTAAAAAGAGACCACAAGGAGGTATGTAACGCATTTGACAACTTGCGTCAAGAGTTAGGCGATAGCGCAATGTTAGATAGCCTTTATCAGTTTATCGGCACAAACGAGTTAGCCGATTATCTTGAACTCATCGCTAAGGACGAGGATATTTATATAAGCTATGATGGCGAGGTAGATACTTCACGACCTTATGACGATGAGGACGAGGAAGAGGAGGAAGAAGAGTAACTAACTAGGTGGGGAGCAATCCCCACCATAAATAACGCTACAAGATTATGAGAAAGAACAAGACTTACGAGCAGCAGAAGAAGTATTACGATGGTAGCAACGACTATGAGAGTTTGGGAGCCATCTTCATGTATTGGCTTGAATGCGGTAACGAGACCGCAGTATCCATGCAGGAGACCTACAGAGAGTGCAACAGAGAGTGCAAGGAGTTCATTTGGGAAGACCTCTACCACCTTTGTAACAACGAAGGAACTTTCGATAGAGAAACGTTCTACAAGTTCGTTAGAATCTTCAACTTTGGCAAGAAGTAAAAAGCCGCAGCGGTCAGCGAATAGAGGAGCTATTTCACGTTCAATCCGTGAGACCGCACAAGTATAACAATTTAAAAGAAAGGGTTAAGATATGGACATTACAATTTATGTTTTATGTGCTTTATTTGGAGCCATTTTTGGCTATCAAATTAGAGCGGCTAAAGATATGGAGGACGAGTAAAATGAACATCATCAGAGTAACAAAGACGGCACGCAACAGAGTTGACGTAATCTTCACTGGTTGTCAGTATCTGTTCTTTCATGCAGATTTCGGGCTTGTGGCAATAGCAGAGCGAGGACAGAACGCAAAGCAGGATGAAAATCACTTCATCATCATGCGTTCGGAGCAGATAAGCGAGGATATGATACAGAAGGTAATAGAGAAGAACGAGCACACCTTCAACAATAGATTGAATAAGTTCATCTTCTCGGGCGAGCACAACAAGCCGCAACACACTTTACCATATATCGTGAATGTTAAACTAGAAAAGAGATAAGACAATGAAGAAGAGCATTAAGTTAGTATTGGTAGTGGCAACGATAGTTGCCCTACCTATCATGGCAGCAGGCATGCAGGACACCATCAATGACAAGGAAGTCCTTTTTGACTTCATCGAGTATTGCAAGACTTGCGAGAACCTTAGACAAGTGAATCCGGCAAAGGACTACGCCAAAGCCAGCCTTCACGAACTGAAGAGCGCAGCACGTTTCTATGAGGATCAAGAGAACTTTGCCGACTGCACCGACTATCAGCACCAAGCAGAAGTTAACAAGATTATCGGTAGAACTTATAATGCAAGAATGACTTATGGACGATAAGGAGTTTAAACTAGTAATACACAACTACTTGAAAAGTGAATTGCTAGCAATGCCAACAGAACAGGCATTAGATACAATATTTCGGTACTATGGTTCAATAAATCTTCTTACACAAGAGTTTTACGAAAACTCGGTAGAGCATGGAGCCATAAAGAAAATGAACAAGAATAAGTAACAATTTAAATTATAGGAGATTAAGATTATGAAAGCAGAGAACGCAGTTAAATTGAGTGATAATTTGGTAGGTTTTGAGGTTTACACCATACAAGACGTAGTTAAGGCACAAGCCGCAGGGCTTGAACTTATTAATAAAGACGGAATAGGATACGACTACTCTGTAGTCATAGAAGATGAAGACGGAGAGGATGCCGAACGAGAGCCAACCGAGCAGGAAGTGTTCGAGCGCATCACAAAAGACCTCGCAGAAGGGGATGAGGTTTACGCTTGCATACGCATCGCAGATGATTGGTCAGTGCAGGAAAAGGCTGCCACCACAATGCGCACCAACTTCTATGTAGGTCAGAAGGTCTATCTTATGCGTGATAACAAGATAGTTGAGGACGAGATTATCTACATCAACATGGTGATAGGAGGAGGCATGGAAGTATGCAAGCTTGTGTTAGATGAAAACCAAGGACACTACATCAAGGCGAACCTTGTCTTCGCCACCAAGCAGGAACTTGTAGATAGTCTGTTGAAGTAGGAGTAAGTTTAACCCGAGGGAGAGAAATCTCCCTCACAAAAGATATTGAATATGAATAACGCTATAGTTAAAGATTTGCTGGCTAAAAACGATTGGGACAGAATCATATTCCGCCTTCCAACGAATAGCTATACTTTGTTCCGTGGTGAAAAGTACGAGATAGATAGTTTCTGTGTATATATTCATACGTACAGAGAATATCCGGAAATGGACGTGTTAGACATTGAGAGTCTGATTTCCATGGATATTAAGTATAAGCAGAACGAATTTGAAGATATAGTAGATATTGAGGAGGAGGGCTAGGATATGATTAAAGTGATTAAATGCTTCAAGGGAGCCACGCACGTTGATAAGTTCAACAAGCGATATAAAGCCAAGACAACGTTCATCATCAAACAGACACCTTTCCGTGAAAGCTATTACCTCACGAATGGAATGCTTGTCAGCAAGAACACTTGTCTAGAGTGCATCAAGTAGATATTTGTTACTGATTATAGGGCGAATGCGGTAGAAGCCGCTACAGATGGTTGCAACGTACCATCCGCCCCCTAGTATTAATTTTTAAAAGAAAGGATTTAGTTATGAAGAAGTATGCAGTAGAAATCGTAGAGAAAATCACCTACAAGGTTTCATTGGACGCATCATCATCCGAAGACGCAGAGAATGCCGCAAGACGTTTGTACGATTTGGGTTGTTTGGAGAATGGCGAGTTGGATAGTGTTTCATTTGAAGTAGTAGAAGAGAAGGAGGGCGAGTAAGATGAAGAAACAGAAAGTATTTGTGTTGATTAAGCACGGAGCAGACAATCAAGATTATTCGGGCGTTAATGTTATCGGAGTTTACTCCACCAAGACCGCAGCCAAGGAGCAGATGGCAGAAGAGGAGGATAATATCCTAGACTTCTATAAAGAGGAATATCCCGATAACTATGAAGTGTCGGAAGACAAGGACGAATCATCATGGAGCTGCTCATGCAAGGATAGTATTATGTTTGATGAGTTATTAATAACAGAAAGTGAATTAGAGTAATATGAATAAGCAAGAATTTATCTTCGTCTTCCCTCAGTCAGGGGAGACGATAACAAAGGAAATGAATCCACTAGCGGTGAAGGATGCCGCAGTGAAGTATTTGAAGACTCAGAACGAGGTGAGAGGAGATATTTGCATCATCAAGGACGCTAAGGAGAACGTGATTGCCATGGGCTATGTGAGCGACATGATGAAGGTATCCTTCTTCACCGAGGATGAGACCGTACACGACATCAAGCCCATTGGGGTAATAGAGGAAGGAGGTAAGAAGGCATGAGCAAGCAGGAATGGTTTGTGCTCATCATCTTCATCATTACGATAGTGATGGCAGTACTAGGATAAGAAAGGAGACGTATGGAAAAGGCAAGAATCATAGTTTATGACGATTGGGGCGTGATGCTTGACGAAACCGAAGCCTTCTTCAAGGATAAGGAGCAGTTGGAAGGAATCGTCAAGCAGACCCTTAACCAAACGCACGATGGCGAGGTAGTGGAAGCATGGGTTGGAAGCAAGCTAAAGATGAAGTTCCAATTCAATCGCAAGCACAAGATTGTGCCATGCAAGAACCTGCATCCAGGGTGGGGCGGAAAGAGAGACCGAGCAGGCGCACCGAGCAAGGGCGCAGAAGCCCTAATTAATCGTGTAGTCCTGCATGTGAATGAAGAAACCTTCGGCTTTTGTGAGAGCCTAGGCAGGAACAAAGCAGAGTGGATAAGACAAGCTATCAGCGAGAAGCGAGAGCGAGAAGGAAACGAAAAAAAAGCAGGGCACTAGGCTCTGCTTTTTTTGTTACCACATTACCATTCTGTTACTTTGCATCCACATATAGGCAAGTTGTCTCTTATATTCTTTTATAAGTTTAAAACATGCCTTTACTTTCCATTTGGTACGTCTACCTAATATTACATACTCAAAATTCTCGGTATAGATGTATGTATGATCAACGGCTGTGTTCTTCTCTTCAGTCTTTGGGTATACACGTCTTTCTATACCAAACTTCGCAGCCTTTTTTAGCTTGCGAGGAATGCGAGCCTTAAAGGAATTAAAGAATCTTCTTTTCATGCCTACCTCCTATCTTAGCGTATCTCCATTTCGTTACGATATTCGCCTTCATGAAGCGGTGGTCTCTTTTCAGTCCCTCAATATGAGGAAACAACAGGGAGAATCCGTAGTCAATTCGTCTGTCTCTCCAATAGCGGCATTGCTTCTTGATAATTTTCTTAGCTAATCTAACCTTCATACGCTACTTGAACTTAATGATGAAAAACTCGGTACCAAGCCACTTATCGGGGCATAAGCCTTTTTGGGGCTTCCCGATGGTGATACTCTCAATCTCCTTCTCAATTCGTGGACTATCCTTGCGGTAGCCGTTAATGAAGAGTACGTGGGTGTATGATTTGTATTCCAGCTTGCCTATCACGCAACAATAACCGCCAAACTCATCGAAAAGCACCTCACCGCTTTCGGCTTGCTTCACCAGTCGGGAAGCCCAATATGGTTTTATCTCCCGATATTCCTCAGTCTTCTCGCCAGATACTATCATATCGAACCATTCCTTGCTGACGGTGAGGGTAAGAACTTTCTTCTTGGCATCGGACAAATACTTATCCATTGCCTTTGTCAGTCTGTCCATGCGCTATTATTTTAATTGTTCACAAGCTTTCTTTTCCCACTCAGCAAAGGAAAGAATATCCTTGCCCTTGCCGAACACTCTCATGTGTCGCTTGTAGCTATTGTATGCCGCAAGCTTGACTTCTTCCATTTCTGTCATACGCTAACCCTCCTTCTCTTTCTTCAGTGCTGCAGAATACTCTTCAATGGCGTTGTAGTCCTTCTCGCTAATCTCTGTCACGTTCTCGATGATGATGGTTGAAGGAATAATGTCAGTATCCTTGAAATAGTTCTCTACACACTTGATGGTCTTGAAAATTGGATAGAACTTCAGTTCATCCTCATCTTCTGTTCCTTCAAAGCAAGAGTGAACTGAGGTCATTGTTCTTGTGCCGTTCTTACGCATGAAGGACGCTACTGCATAATAAAATCTTTTCTTTCCCATTGCTATGTATTTTTAAAATTAAAACTTTACTCTTTTCTTTCAACCATAAGTATATATTTAAAAGCCCCCTCCGAAGAGAGGGCAATTAGCTTACTTTACCATCATCATCTGAGGAACATTGCCATATACTGGCAACTTGCCATCCCACTTCTCAATCCACATCTTCTGCAAGATAGCAGGAGTAAGAGAAGCAGTCTTCAACTCATTCGCTTCACGCTCAGCCTTTGCCTGCACAAGCATTTTCTCTGCTTCTGCTTTCTTCACGGCTACCTCGTTGAGAGCACGCTGCGCTTCCTGAATGGCTTTATTCTTCTGATTGACAGCTTCAACAATCGAGCTTGGATATTTCAATCCAGAAGTAAGCTGCTCTAGGTGGAAATGTTCCTTGGCGAGAGCCTTGCTAAGTTGGGCTTCAATGGCTTTCTCCACCAAATCACGATTGCTCACGATTTGGTCGGTTGTGTATTTGTTCAGCTGAATGCGGAAAGCATCCTTCACGTAGTTGAACAAAGTACCATTCACAATATCGTCCAGCCCCTTGCGGTACTTCTTGAATACTCTTGGAGCATTGCCGTCAACCATCTTCAGTGATACGGTAGGATCCACGGTGAACTCCGAGCCATCCTTGGCGTTGATGGTGAATGCAGGATAGTCGATAGTCTGAACATAGGTAGGGTACTCGTACACCTCTTCCGTGAAAGGATTGTACCACACACGACCAGTAACGAGACTCACATCATCTACTCCCTTGTCGGAACCATAGAGGTTCACCAAGATGCCCTCAGAGCCTGCATCTACACGCTCACTACAAGAGGTAGTCGAAAACAACGCTGCACCGAGCAGCATAAACACACACAAATGATTAATCTTTCTTTTCATTCTCTTTCTTATTTTTGAATGTTAAACAATTTGTTGCAACTGAAATCAATATCCAAAGGTTAATGCCGAGAATGCCCATAATGTTCACTATCGTATTAGCCTTGTTAACTGCTTCAAAGCAAGCATCTATCACAAGAAACGTCATGAGAACCCAACTCACAAACGCTACAACCTTCCACTTGATTTTCTTCATAACCTATATTTTTAGTTCATGTTCATTATTCTTTTTTAATAATAATCTAAATAATTATCAAAAAATGGATAGATTTTGGATTCCTTTGGATTCTAGGTTTCCCCTTATCGCACACGTACGTGAACGACAAGAAAACCTAAGACTCCGAGCATGGATGAGTTCCATCATCCCCCATCATCTGACCACTTGATAAATCTACATCAGTTAGTCTAAGCAGCTTTCGGTGTAGTTACCGCCTTGCCCGCCTTCTGCTATCAGTTCCTGCGGTGCCATCGTGCTCCTCTTATGGCTTGGGGTTTATAGTCAGCGTAGCCGAGTGGAGTTAACCGACAAACTACCATGACTGCCAATAAAACTCGGGGAAAATAAAAATCCCCAAGTCGTGTGACGCCGACCTAGGGATTTCGTGATTTATATATTGAACCTATTGAGTACAGGTTAAATATCGAAGCTCTTGCATCAATCGTCACATTGACGGATGCAAAAGTACACAAACGTGGGCAAATATCCAAGCTTTTATACACTCTTTAACTAAGAAAGAAACAATAAAGTTTGTAACTAATTGACTTTCAGTAAATTAAATCGCTTTTCTTATTTTTAAAGCGTATAAATATCAAAAATAAGTTGCAAAAAGTTTGTGATATAAAAAAGTTATCAGTATCTTTGCAGTAATGAAATAAGTGGCTGAAGGTTAGTCTGTAAGATAATCTTTGTTGTGACCCCAACGGAATCACTAGAACGTTAAAAAACAACGAAAAAGAACAGAGTTTATCTGAAAGTAATACGGATATAACTAGCTTATTCATAGGCAGTTATATCCGTATTTTGTTTTTGGCAGTTACCTTTCGTAAAAGACAGATTACGAATAGTATTCGTTGACTGGTTTACGCTAACAAATAATGTAACTCTCTAGAAACCAAACCATTAGGCTATTTAAGATATGTTTGTGTAATTTGGGGTATGTTATCAATATGTTATCAGCCCCGTAAATTTATGTTATCAAAATGGCTGGAATAAATTTAAGTGTTATTCACAATCGCTTGAAGAGAGGAACCCCACAGAAGGAGGTTTCAGTGGAATTGTGCTTCAGTTACAAGGGGCAGCGTAAGTATTTCTCTACTGGTATTAAGGTTACGCCAAATCAGTGGTCTGACAACACGAAGAAGGTTATCAAGCGTAAGGACTCTGACGAACTGAACGCTTTGCTGGAAGCTTACAGAGGCAGAGCGTGCGACATTATCGAGAAGTTAGTCAAGAAGGGGACTTGCGAACTTGATGCCGCTATCTCCATGATGAAGGGCAAAGATGAGGAGTGTGTTTCCTTCATCGAGTACTGCGAGAAGCGTAGAAATGAGCGCAAAGTGTGCGAGCATACCAAGAAGCGTTATGATGTTTTTATCGGTTTCTTGAAGTCGTGGGGAAAGGTTAAGGCGTTTCAAGACTGCAACGTTTCTAAGATTAGAGCGATGGATGAGTTTCTTCACAAGCAGGGAAAGGCTCAGTGTACCATCTATGACTATCACAAGTATCTCAAGCTTTTCATTAACGATGCGGTCATTGATGGCTACTTGGAGCAGAATCCGTATAAGTTTCTTCCTTTTCAAATAGGAAAGGGAGAAAAGCAGTTTGTTGACTGCATCACGGAAGAGCAGTTCAATGCCATCAAGGAGCTTGATGTTGCCACTCCTCACATTCAGCAGGCAAGAGATTTATTCCTCTTCCAATGCTATACCGGACTGGCATACTCTGATCTTACCTCTTTTGATTATGCCAACTGCGAGGAGATAGGCGGCAAGATGTTCTATCATGCCAAGAGAACGAAAACCGATACGGATTTTGTTTTCCAACTCCTTACGCCTGCTGTTGACTTGTTGGAGAAGTACGATTTCAAATTGCCTAAGATTTCTAACCAGAAGTACAATGACTACTTGAAGGTTATCGGTCAGATGGTCGGGGTCAACCGCCTTCATACCCACATGGGTAGAGCTACTGCCGCCACCCTCTTCTTGTCTAAGGGGATGCCTATCAATATTGTGGCTAGGGTTCTAGGTCATACAAGCTTGCGTCAGACTACAAGATACGCACGAACGCTGAGCAAGGATGTTCAGTCAGCATTCGATGCGCTCGAAGGTAAAATGTAATAATAAGCAAAAAAAGCAGAGCCTAGTGCCCTGCTTTTTCGTGTCTATAGTATCACCCTACAAGACTCTTGCGCTCTTCGGCAATCTTGCCGTTGTTCTTCTCCAGGAGCATATCACGCAACTCCTTCGTGATGCCTTCTTGTACGAGCAGCTTGACCTTCATGTCTGCCAACTCCTTCAAGATAGCCTCGTCAGTTGGCTTGTCTTCCTTGAACATCGAACCTACACCATTCAGCAGCCAGTCATACGAAATATCCATAAACGTGGATTTTATGTGCATAATAAAGTCTAGAGTAGGGTCTTTTGTGCCGTTGAGATAGTTGTTAACCGTAGTGTATTTCATTCCTATCTTGGCTGCAAAAGCCCTGCCACTCAGATTGTTATAGTTCCTAAGCTCATTTACTCTTCCAACAATATCCTTCATAATGTATTAATGTTTAAATGTTTAAATATTCTTTAAGTAAATATAAATAAATATGCAAGTCCTTGGATATTTCTCCAAAAAGACGTATCTTTGCACCCGTGATTCGGACAACGTTTATACGTTTCTCCATCATTTAATGTATTACATGTGCAAAGATAATAAAAAAGTATGGATAAAGTAATATTTAAACCGAAAATTTTGATAAGAAAATCAAAAATAGGTAAAATCGCTAAGTCGGTCGGCTGCTGCAATGCGGCAGTTTACAATGCAATAACATTTAGAACCAATAGCGATTTGGCAGTTGACATAAGAAACGTCGCCTGCAACAAGTATGGTGGAATCCTCGTCAAGAAGTACCCCGAACTTGTAGAAGAGTAAAGTTATAAGCCGTTGGGCTTTTAGATAAACTTTGTTTTATAAAAGTTGTTTAAGCGTTTAGCCTTCACCCTGCGTGAGTAGGGTGGAGGTTCTTAGAAAGAAGTTAGGTTCTTAGTTTTATAATATGTTTTTAGATTACATGATTCATAGACGTTAAGTTTTAAAATGAAGCATTTATTTTATGAGTATAACTCTGAATACTCTGGTTCGTGAGGATAGGAGTGTACATGGCATCTTAGCTCAGTTGGCAGAGCGCTACAAGGAGGTTTGTAGAGGTCGGTGGTTCGAGTCCACTGGGTGCCTCATTCGTTGCGTGATATTGTTATATTTAAAAGTGATATGAATGTAGTGAAATGGTGCAAAAAGTGTGGTATAGTCACTTGGCGAAAAATTTCTACTATAGTAGATCGTTCTAAGTCGGTCGCCATAAACCATAAGGAGATAGCGTTGGCTGCTATCCTACCAACACCATTCACTTCTTCATATTATTATATATAGCAACCGCAATAAGGTCATTGCCAGTAGGTAGGCATAAGCTCTTTGACATATTGGAAAAGTAAAGCCGAGAATATTCGTTCTAAAAATAGGGGTGCAGTCATCTTTTTGTATTTAAGACAGTTGAATGTGATTAGCCATAATTGCAATAATGCTGCATCCCAAAAGCGGTGAGCATGGCTCTCAAATTCGTGGTAGCGCACGATGCCGCTTCATCCGCCTATGGTGTAACGGAAGCACGCCCGAAAGGAAATAGATGTGTAAATCCTTAACTATTCTTATCAAATCGGGAAGATAGGTTCGACTCCTAGATGGTGGACGAGATTTTTTCATCAATTACAATAATTGATTGTATGTTGCAGCGGCAACGATTGTGTATAAGAGTTAGTGTATTAAATAAGCAAGCCCTGCTCGTCCGTGAGGATAGGCAGGGTTATCTTAAACTTCAAAAACAATTAGCGTATGCTTAGATTATTCTCAACTCGCTCATATCAAGACCGAGTGAACGATATATACAGACAATTAGAGCGTAACGCTTGGTGTCCCCTTGAGATATTCGAGCGAAAAATACGCAAGATAAATATGCTGAACTCCCGAATCAAGAATCTGGCAGCAGACCTTGGACGAGAGGAAGGCGAGTACGAAACTTTAAATACGAAACTTTATGATGAAGAGATATAAACCCCTAAAGAGAACTCCAATCAAGAGAACTCCATGGGATAAGGCAAAGAAGGAACAGGAAAAGAAAAAGGCAAAGGCTGGACTCAGTAAAAGCAAGCTGAGAGACAAACTTGATGCCATCTTTTCCAAATATATCCGGCTGAAATACTCAGACGATAGAGGTAATTGCCGCTGTATCAGTTGTGGCAAGGTTTTCCCTTGGAAGGAGATTCAATGCGGTCATTACATGTCAAGGCGATATATGTCCACCCGATTCAGCGAAGATAACTGCCGACCGCAATGTGTAGCCTGCAATATCTTCAACCAAGGCAATATTCAGATGTATCGCCGTGCGCTTATCAAGCAGATTGGCGAGCAAAGAGTTGACTTGATAGAGGTTCGGGCAAGGCAAGAGACAAAGAACTGGAGTCTTTTCGAGTATCAAGCCATGATAGATTTCTATCAGAAAGAGGTAAATAAGCTTCTTGATGTGAAACATTTAACAATATAGAGTATGGAACAATGCATTATTACAAAAGAAAGACTTCAAGAATTGCATGATGAGATATTTCAATTAAAGGAGAAGGTGCATTATTTAGAGGAGAAGGAAGCCGTTTTTATGGAGGTTGATAAAATGTACCATGAAGAGCTTTCTCGTAGAGTTAATCTAGAAAGAGAATATCGTATCATTTCTTCTGAATTGGAATACCTTCGCAAGCACATTAATGATACTGTCCGTGATAAAGCAAAGGAACGTTCAAGAAACTTTCTGGCAGGTCATTCCTACGAGGTAGCTAGTGCGGTTGTTAAAAAAATAAGCGAAATCCGCTTTGGTTTTTGGGAAACAAAAATCAAGGAAAGAGACCTTGATGAAATTAAGAGTATAATTCGTACAATAATAGATAGTATAATAAATGAGTAAGATTAACGTAGATGCAAGTTTATACTGCTTTCCGGAAAAGGCGCATAAGAACGATGCCGCTTACGACCTCAAAGTAGGAACTGAGGTTGAGGTATCACCAAACAAGCGTTTTTATGTTCCGCTCGGATTCAGAATCCAGTTACCAGCCAACATGAAGCTGCTGATCCAGTCACGTAGCGGCATGTCGGGCAAGGGTATGGTGATTCATGTTTGGTACCCTAATTGGACGAGGTTGGGGTATTTAGGCAAGGTAAGAGAGAATCTTGATGTGATTCTCGGTCTGATTGATTGCGACTATGGCAAAGAGGTTCATGCCATTGTCAAGTCTGGTAGATGGAAATGTAAGAATCGCATCTTGCGAGCACTCGGTTTCCGCTTCTTCATCCATGAAGGATGACCGCATTTGTCAAGGAGCCTTCACATACGTCCCAAGCATCAATCTGGTTGAAGGACCAGTAAACGGCACAAGGGAAGGTCTAGGCTCGACAGATAAGGTTACGGCTATTTAAATGTTTTCATTTTTTACTGCCCATTTCCTGGGGTAGCTACCGGGAGTGGGCAGGTTTTTAAAGCACAATCATGAGCAAAAAGAATATCAGACAGAATTATTTCAACAAAATCAGAAAAGTTACTGAGGACGTTGACAAGGCAGGAGAGCAAGGAAAGCATTTCCGCTGCATCCTCCTCATGGGTGATGCCAACACAAAGCAAGGCTTCTCCTTCATCCACGCATCAGATGCAGACCTGCAGCAGCTTCTCCTTCATGCCATGCGCCATAGCAATGCGTTCACCTACGCAGCCGCATGCGCTTTTGAAGCATACGATATGGAGTTGAGAGGAAAAGGTAAACAAGAACAAAATAACGAGAATACAGATGAAAATTAGAAAAAAGCTTATCGTTCCTACTGGAGAGATATACACCGCAGTAGGAGAAAAGGGACGACTCTTAGAGTTCCTTACAGTTGGAGATTATGGAAAGAACGCCAATATTAAGGCAGACTTCCTTGGTATTACAAGAGACTTGAACGGAGTTCCTAACGGAAAGCCTATGCCTCTTACGGAGAAATGGGTGATTACTATCTCAACACAATATGGCTGCTCAATGAACTGCAAGTTCTGTGATGTACCTAAGGTAGGACCGGGAATCAATGTTACACTCAACGATTTGAATGATGAGGTTCTTACAGCCATTCGTCAGCACCCCGAGATTAAGCACACCAAGAGATTGAATATTCATTATGCTAGAATGGGTGAGCCTACTTGGAATAATGCAGTTCTTGCTCATGCAACGCTGGTTCGCAGCGAAATTGAACCTTATATTGGCGATTCTTTAGTGCATCCTGTTGTAAGTACAATGTTGCCAAAGGCAAATAAAGGGTTGAGAGCATTCTTGCAAAGATGGGTTTCTATTAAGAATAATGTATATAAGGGTAATGCTGGATTGCAGTTCTCTATCAACTCTACCGATAACAATCAGAGAGAATATCTTTTTTCTGGTAATTCTTTGTCGCTTGAGGAAATTTCTATTATTGGAGATATATTGCCAATGCCAGTAGGACGTAAGTATGCACTCAATTTTGCATTAGCTGATGATTCAATCATCGAAGGTGAGAAATTGGCAGGTTTATTCAACCCTGATAAGTTCATGTGTAAGATAACTCCTTTGCATAGAACTGCAAGTTGCGAGACGAATCACATTCAGACAAGCGGCGGTTATGATTCTTTTGTTCCATACAAGAAAGTTGAGGAAGATTTGAAGAATCACGGGTTCGATGTTATCGTTTTCGTCCCATCTTATGATGAAGACAACGGGTTAATAACTTGTGGTAACGCTATCCTTTCTGGAAAGTTGCCAACATCTAAATACAAGGAAGAGATTTATGAAACAGATTCAGTTCAAGAAGCTTAGACTTCTCAATTTTTGCGGCATTCGCAATGCTGAGTACGAGTTTGGTGACGAACTCACCATCATCAAGGGAAAGAACGGACTAGGCAAGAGCACCATCGCAAATGCCATTCTCTACACCCTCTTCGGCAAGGACATCAACGGCAATTCGCTCGACATCAAGACGTTCGACAAAGACCACAACATCATCAAGGAGATACCTCATGAGGTGGAGCTTACGGTTAGAATCGTCGACACTGGCATGGAGCCAGCAATCATGAATGAGACCGTCTTGAAGCGTACACTTACCGATTCTTGGCATGGCGAAGAGTGCAGAAACACCTTCAAGTACTTTGTGAATGGCGAGATTTCCACCGCAAGCGATTTCAAGGACGTAGTGGATTCCATCTGTCCAGAAGACGTTTTCCGTCTCTGCTCGTCAACCCGAGATTTCGTTTGCCGCCCTTGGCAGGAGCAGCGTAACAAGTTGCAGGCACTCGTCGGCAATATCACCACCGATGATATTACGCAGGGCGACGAGAAGTTTGATTTCGTGGTTGAAGCCCTCAAGCAGCAGGACATCGACAAGTACGTTCACCACATCAAGTACAGCCGCAAGGAGGTGCAGGATCAGCTTGATTCCGTTCCTATCCGCCTTGAAGAGTTGAATAAGTCGCTGCCCGAAGCGCAGGATTGGGAAGCCTTGGCTACCGAGAAGGCTCAGCTCAACGAGAAACTTGTGGAACTCGCCAATAAGATTCAGGAGATTCGCACTGGCGGTGCCGACAAGGTGCGCCTTGATGCCATCCGCAAGAAGATAGACTTTGCCGAGAAGCGCAAGCGCAACATGGAGCAGGGCGCATTGAACCTCTTCACAGACCTTTCAACCAAGCATCAGAGCGATGTTATTAACGCCAATACAGCCGTAATGGTCGCTCAGCGTCTTGTTGATGATTTGAAGGCAGAAATGAAGGGTCTCAACGAAACAAAGATTCATGCAGGGCAGCAGAAGGAGGAGTGCGAGAAGCAGGCAAACGAAATCAATCAGAAGACTGATGAAGCGAATGCCAGCACTTGGGAGTGGAATGCCGATGATGGCATCTGCCCACATTGCGGTCAACCGCTTCCTGCAGAAGACGTGGAGCGCATCAAGAAGGAGTCTGAGCAGAACTTCAACAACCGCAAGGCTAACACGCTGAAGAAGCTTGATGAAGACTTCGACAAGTTGCAGGAAACCTACACCAACTTGAAGAAGATTCTCGAAGATGCCGACAAGGACATGCAGGACAACATGAACAACATGACGGCAGCGCAGAAGCAGTTGAAGGAAGCCGAGTTCAAGAAACTGGAGGTGGATGCCGACAAGCCGAAGACCTACGAGCAGATTCTTGCCGAGAAGGAAGAGTATCAGCAGGTAGTGAAGGAACTTGCCGACTTAGAGGCAGAAATCAACAAACCATCCGAGACCAGTATGATGGATAGCGTCAAGATGCTCGCTGAACTCGAAGAGGAGCGTAAGCCTATCGGAATCAGATACAACGAGGTGCTTGAATTGCTTGGCAAGAAGGAGACCTTCGACCGCATCACCGCTCGCATCGCAGAGATTAACGAGGATAAAGTGACCTATCAGACTCAGCTCGATGCACTCGATGAGCAGCTTGATGTGGCAAGAGAGTACAATCAGAAGGCAGGTCAGCTGCTCGAAGATCGAGTAAACGAGCATTTCCGCTTCGTGAAGTGGTCCATGTTCAAGGTCAACCTCAAAGGAGAGCGTGAAGCCACATGCGAGTGCTATCACGATGGTGTGCCATACCGCCGACTCAACACTGCTGCAAAGGTGAATGCAGGAATTGACATTGCCTACACCTTCGCCAAGTACAACGAGATTGAGGTGCCAATGCTGCTCGACGAGTGCGAGAGCGTGAACCACCCGATTTGTCGTGGCGGTCAGCAGATCAGAATGGTAGTAACCACCGATGATGAGTTGAAGTTTGAATATCCATCCCCTACGGTTATGGAGTAAATGAAGTAGAATTTATCAAAAATATAAATCATGGCAGAAACAGCAGTAGCAAAGCAGCCATCGCAGAAGGCGTTGGCGGTTAAGAATTTCCAGGCGGTAATGAACAACAGCTATTACCAAAGCCTGTTGCAGAACACTTTGAAGGACAACAAAGGTGCCTTCACCACCAGTTTGATGGAGTTGTTCACTTCCGACCCTCAGCTGATGCAGTGCAACCCTAATGCGCTCATGGGCGAGGCAGTAAAGGCAGCAGGATTGCGATTGCCTATCAACAAGCAGTTGGGGCAGGCATACATCGTGGTCTTCAAGAACAAAGATAAGGCAACCGGTCAGCTCGTCCCTACACCAACCCTTATCATCGGTACAAAGGGATATGTCAATCTTGCCCTTCGTACCAATAAGTATAAGACCATCAACAATGGCACCGTCTATGAAGGCGAGTTCTGTGGTTACGACAAGGTGACTGGTTCGCTCGACATCAGCGGCGTAAAGACATCTGATGTTCCAGTTGGATATTTCGCATATATCAAGATGACGTCTGGTTTCGAGAAGATTTTGTATATGGACATTGAGCAAGTATGCAAGTTCGCCAAGACCTACGCCCCAACGGTCAAATATTCAAAGCTTACATGGCAGGAATTGAGAGACTTGGGAATCAAGCAATCCGTAGACGGAGAAGGCGGAGGTCAAGGATGGTTTACTGGTTTTCAGGACATGGCAGAAAAGACCGTCCTTCGCCAACTTCTTACAAAGTGGGGTGAGCTTTCTGTTGATGCAGCGCAGGTTATCAATGCCGATGAGCGACCTTCTGCCATTCAGCAGCGTGACGAGGAGTTTGCCGAGGATAAGAAGGTTATCGTGGTTGATGCCGAGACTGGCGAGGTTAAGGAGCCAGCAGGAGCCAATACCCAAGCCGCAGTATCTACTGCAGCAGCCGCACCAGCATCATCACATCGTAAATTGAGCTAGTATGAAGCTAATCATCATTGGTTCTTCATCAAAAGGCAATTCGTATGCCCTTCAATCAGATTCGGGAGAAATCCTGCTGATTGAAGCAGGCATACCCTTACGAGAGGTGAAGAAAGCTATCGGGTATAAGACGAGCAAGGTAGAGGCATGCTTGTGTTCTCATCGGCATTCAGACCATGCCAAGTATATCAAGGAATATGACAAAGCAGGAATTGTAGTTTATTCCAACGCCAACGTATCGCAGCATTTCCCTAATTGTGTAAGAACTTTGGGTTGCGAGTGTACTCATTGTTTTGGTGAATTTAGTGCCACACCTTTTTTTGTAAAGCATGATGAGGATGCACCAAATTACGGCTATCTGATTCATCATAAGGAAATCGGCACCATCTTCTTTGCCACGGATTGCTACAATCTGAATTTCGTTATCCAAGGTTGCAACACCTATCTTGCAGAGTGTAACTATTCGGATGAACTCTTAGACAAGGCAGTGGCAGAAGGCAAGACTCCACGAAGTCAGGCTGATCGTGTTCGCTTATCCCACATGAGTCTCGAACATGCCGTTTCGTGGTTGCAGGATTGCAAGGCAGAGCGGTCAGCCCACCAAATCATCCTCATTCATGGTTCCGCCCGTCACCTCAACCCGACCAAGGCAGTAAATAAATTCCAACAGGTCTTTGGCATACCAGTATATTATGCTCAGAAAGGACTTGAAATCAATCTAAAGTAATCAGATATGGCAGTATTCGCAAATTTGAAGGATTCGCCAACCTACATGGAGGCATTGAAGGAGATAGAAACGGCAAAGGAGGCAGGCTATAGCTTGGAGATTAAGAAGTTCCATCCCATCGCCACCAACCAGCAGAAAGCCTATCTCAACTTCATCATCACCTATCTATCCGGTCAGATAGGGCAGACGTTCTTCCAGACCCTCAGCGAGATTCAGAAGAACGTGGCTCCCCACGTCTTCATGACCGGTGAATACGACAGGCACGGCTATCCCAAGTTCAAGTCGCTGGGCTTGCTCAATACCGCAGAGGCATCATCCGTAATCAGAAACATCATCGACTATGCACTAAGCATAGACATCATGCTTCCCGAGCAGAATGATGAACTGGCAATGAAGTATTGTCAGCGAGACATTGACTCAAACAAGGGGTGGGTGTAACAATAACTTAAAGCAAAAAAAGCTTATGAAAACATTAAAGGAAATAAACATGGCGGCTAAGGGGTATTCTGATCAAGAGCCACTGCAAGACGCTTTTCGAGAAGGCGCACGTTTTGCTATTACAGGAAGGTACTACAAACCTGCCGAGTTATTCGGTGATACGATTCAAGATGTCGTCTTTGAAGGACAGAATGATTCCTTTGAAGATTGGTGGAGAATGTACGATAAGAAGCGTGGTAAGAAGAAAGCCAAGCAGAAATGGGACAAACTAACGAAAGCGCAGCAGGTAGCTTGCTTGTATGCAACCCCTGCCTATGTAGCATCCACTCCAGACCCAGTTTACAGAAAAGACCCACTCACTTACCTCAATGGCGAGTGTTGGAATGACGAAATCATCCAAAAGCAGAATCATGAGCAACAACGAGCTATCGACCTCACCGCAAAGGCAGCAAGAATCCTTGGTTCCGATTATCAAGGATAAGCCCGGCTACGTCCGCCCAGCCTCTTTCTCGGAAGCCATCTGCAAGAGCAACATCACCTTGCTTACCATTCAGAAGCAGGGTGGGCTACGCTCGCTAGTCGGATGGGTTAAAGGAAGACTGATAGAACTCTTCACCTTCCTCGGAGTCTTCGACATCGTTACCGAGTATCAGATTCAGATGCTCGCCACAAGAATCTGTGCCAAATACTTCTATTGGACCACCACCGAACTCGACTACGCATTTATCTCTTTCATAGATGGAAAGTATGGCAAGCTATATCAGCATAAGCATGGAGAAAACAATACTACCATCAATCCGCAGGAACTGATGAGAGCATTCAGCGCATACGAGAAAAACCTGCTGAAAGAACGAGGAAGGATAGAGGACGAGCGCAAGAAGCAGGAAGAGGCAAGGAAGGCAACTGAAGAAGCCAAGAACCCACATGGCGTGGAAGCTTGGAAGATTTATTGCGAGAAGAACAATCTTGACCCATCCACTCATCGCATTCATACCGTAGATATGAGCAAGCATGATGTTAATCAGGTGCTCTACAAGGATGAAGAAGAGAGAAAGATGGCAGAAAAGAAGTTCTATCGCAAGGACCTACGTAAACAACAACAGAATAGTTAAACAGAAAGAACAAAGAAATGATGAATGTAATTCAATTTGACACGATGATCGTGTTGGCATTTTTGTGGATAGCAGCAATAGCTATCATAGTCTACGACCGCATCAAGTATCGCAAGTACTACGCATCCCAAGGCAAGATGGTAGTGCTTCGCATGAACAATAACTATGTAAGAGGCATACTAGCCAACAAAGGTATCAACCTCTGCCAGTGTGCCTACTACAACACCAATAATTATCTCTACACCATTGATGGTGAAAGAGTATGCGGTTTCACCGAAGGCTGCACCCATCTGATTGAAGATGCTACCAAGCATCACCAGCAAGTGATAGATTGCGGCATCAACATCAACCGCTTTGTGTATGAGATTGAGAAGCTGCAGAAAGAGTTTGGAGTGAAGGAGGGGTAGGCATGATAGACGATAAGAAAATAGAAGAGATAGCCAAACAGCATGCCGAAGGGGCTTTTATTTCAGAAACTTGGCAAGCTTGCTATAAAGAAGGTTTTATGGATTGTGCTAGATGGATGCAAGAAGAGTTCTTAAAGAACTTGTGGCATCCAAATACAGAAGAGCCGAAGCATCATAGTTACATAATGTTTAAAACCGCTAACAATGGATTCGAAACAGAATACATAGATTACAGTTGGGAAAGATTTGTTAGAGTCTTCAAAATTACTCAATGGCTTTATGCAGAAGATTTACTTCCAAAGGAAGGAGGTGAGCAATGAAAGAGCTTAAAGATTTGGTAGCTGGTGACAAGGTCGTTGTCAAAAATAAAGAAGACGGAAATACAATAATATTTGTTGCAAAAGTTGAGAGAGTTACACATCGTTCTATTTATGTTTGTACCATAAGATTCAGTAGAAAGAATGGTAGAATGATAGATGAAAAGAGTGGTTCTCACACGTGTATAGAAATTGCCTCACAAGAAGTAATAGAAAAAATGGAAGCGGTGTTGGAGCGCAAGAGATTATCAGGCTATCTTCAAAGTTACGATTTCTACGGCTTGTTGTCCTTAGAGAAATTGCAAAAGATAATTGATATTATTAATGAGTAAAGTGTATGGAACAGAAATATATAGTTGGTGACATCTTTATGGTTGACAATCAACCAAGAAAGGTAACATGGATTGGAGCTTCCTTTCCAAGAGTAGAGATTGATGGTGTTGATGTTGCTTGTAAGAATAGTGACTTAAAGCCGATACCTCTTACTCCAGAGATTATAGAGAAAAATGGATGGGAGTTTACAGGAGGTCAAGTTGATGAAGATGGATTTACGTGGGATATTTATAGTAATCGTGGAGTCTTACCTGACTTATACTATTATCCTGATGGAAAATTCTCGGTTTTTATGTACGGCAAAGAAGTGTTGCCTGATATTAAGTATATTCATCAACTCCAGCACATTCTCTTCGGTCTTAATATTAATTACGAAATGGAGGTGTAGATATTGCATTAGAAGTTGTAGTTTTAGATAAGGATGAATATAAGGCACTTATTGACAACCAAGCTGATGAAGATGAATTAGAGTATTTGAAAGCTTACCAATATGCTTTAGAATCCTTTAATAAAGTCAAAGGCTTATGTCCTAAGTGTGGAAAGTCCGTTGTAATTGACGGGTGGGTATGTCCTTGTTGTGGGTATGATTCAAGTGGTGAAGAATTATATAAATATGGTGATTAACCGCCTTCGGGCATAAATAGAAGTAATATGAAACATAAGTTTACGGTTGTCATTGAATCTAATGATGATTCAGAGGACAGAGAAGTAGTTAAGGATTGCCTACAAGACTGGCTTGAAATGAATTGTGGACAAGAAAAGGATTTGGGTGGCTACCCAGACTGGAAGTCAGTAGTAGTTAAGGAGTAATTAACCATCCTTTATAGGACATAAATATAAGTAATATGTTAAAAGCAATGTTAAGTCAGCCAATGGCTGGAAAGACAGACGAAGAAATCGTAGCTACAAGAGAGAAGGCTATGACTGCTCTCAAAGAGAAAGGCTACGAAGTTGTTAACACGCTATTCACCGATGAGTGGTATAGCAAAGAGCAGATGCAGAAACGTGGAGTTGTTCAGATTCCTCTTTGCTTCCTTGCGAAGTCTTTGGAGAATATGAGCTTGTGTCATGCTGCTTATTTCTGCAAAGGCTGGGAAAAGGCACGTGGTTGCAAGATTGAGCACGATGCCGCTGTAGCTTATGGATTGGATATAATCTATGAGAAGTAACTAACCACCCTCTCCTTGGCAGCAGGGAGAGGGTAAAAAGAAAAGTAAGCAATGAGAATATTACATGCAAAAATGTACCTCAATGGTATAATCGAAAACAATAAGGATAACCCAGATATGCAAAATATTATTGGGCAGATTAAAAAGGCGCTTAAAGAATTGGAGGATTGACTATGAACAGAGAAGAAGCAAAAGCGTTTTATCCTATTCTGAAAGCATTTGCGGAAGGTAAAGTAATAGAGACAAGAACTGACCCAAATGTTGTTGGTAAAGGTTTGGAAGACATGAATGATTGGACAGAAATGAATGAGATTGAACACTGGAATAATATACAGTATCGTGTCAAGCCAGAGCCTACATACCGCCCTTTTGCAAATGCAGAAGAGTGCTGGGCTAAAATGCTCAAACATGAGCCATTTGGGTGGGTGAAGTCAACCTTGTTCAAAGATTTGGCTTTAGTTCAGAGAGTAACCACCTTGTATGTGGAAATTAACAGAGACATCATTGATTACAAAGATACATTAGAGAAGTTCACCTTTGCCGATGGCACTCCATTTGGCGTAAAAGTGGAGGAATAGTTATGGCAAGAACATGGTTAGCAGTGGATAAAGACGATTCGGAGAAAATCTTCAATGTAAAACCGTTCAGAGGCAATACACAAAAAGATAGAAATCATATATGGGGTACAACATACGTTGGTGAAAACTACGAAAAGTGGTATCCTAAACATGATGGTCGCAATGAAGATACAGGTGATGCTTATTATAAAGGGCATTCAATAGAATTGCCTAAAGGTACATCGTAAAGCTTATTGGGCGGAATTTAACATGGAAGGATGAATGTGTTGAATTTAAAAAGAATAAGTAAGGTTTGAAATTTATGTTAAAAAGAAGAATTATAGCTTATGAAAAGAGAAATCAAGTTCAAGGCTAAACGTCTTGACTGAAAAGGATGGGTTTGCGGATATTTCTACGAAGAGAATGGTAATACATACATCGTCGAAAAACGCCAGAAAGAAAGTATGCTGAACCGAAATATCACTTATCAGGTAGACCCTTCTACAGTCTGCCAGTTCACAGGGATGAAAGATTGTGAAGGCAATGAGATTTGGGAAGGCGATGTTGTGGAGCGTGAGATATATGACCTATTTAAGGGTTCTGCCAAGGTAAAAGCAGTAATCGAATATATGGACGGAGCATTTGTTGCTATTACTGATGGAATACCTTATTCTTTATACTTTAAGTATATTAAGGTCATTGACAATAAATTCGATAAGGAGAAGTAGCGTATGAAGATTAGATTGGCGAAGAAGATTCTGAACATAATGAGAAGAAGTACAGATTCACGTTACTTCGATTCAGATTATTCTGTTAAGGAAGAAAGTAGATTCTTTCCTAGATTAAAGTATCTCTATAAGAAAGCGACTATCAGATGGAATAAGACAAATTGTCCGAGTGCTAACGTTAGCATATTTCGTGCAATTTTGAGAAATTCAAAGGAGTGTAGTCGTTGCAAGCATTATAAAGGGAATGAGTTTATAGGCAGATGTATTAAACTTCATGTTAATACAGAAATCAACGATTGGTGTGCCGGAATGTTTTTCGATAAGAAGCGAGGTAAGCATGAAGGTTAGATTAGCTAAGAAGATAATGAAAGCAGACACTTATGCTGATTATCCAAGCAAGCATCCTTCTCCTTACTGGAAAACTAAGTTTAAGGAAGCTTATAACGAGTATGGTTGTGTTATGTTCTGTGAAGATTCGAGCAAGTGTAAATACCGCAACAAGTTCGACCATCGTATCAAAAAGACGATAAGTTTAACAAAATAAATAGAGTATGAAAATAAAATTATTCAAGAAGATAAAGCACTTTGTACTGAAAGCATTAAAGACTATAGGGATTGCTTTTATCCTTATTCTCATAGCTGACATATTCTCTCATATTTGGAAAGGAGGGCATACTTATGAAGTGTATAAAACTGGTACTTTGTTTTTGTCAGACCTGCACGATGAAGGTTTTTATACTTTCTTTCCAATAATGATTATTTCTATCATTATTTGCTATCTCATAGATTTAGATAATAAAAACAAAAATAAGTAACAATGGAAAAACTTCATTCAGCATTACTCTTCCTGATGTTAAGACTAGAAGAGGCAAAGAGTAACCCGATGCTAGACAAGAACTTTGTTGCTGCATTGACGGAAGTGCTCAGATATTTCCGTGATAACGGAGAGTTGAAGAAAGCCTATGAAATCAAAAAGGATTCGTTGGCAAGCATGGCTAATAGCCCTTGGGTGAAACTGGTAATGGGTATGCTTACCTCAAAAATGCAAGCAGACAAGGTAGATGCAGAACTCCCAGATGTTGATGCTCTGATAAAGGAAAGTACATCTGATGAGTACATCGAAAAGAAAATCAAGGACGTTCTTGGTGATGATATGACAGACAGAGAAAACAAAGAATAGTTATGCTAGATGAAATATTTAACACCTTAGTGAAACTCGGTGTCAGTGTGGTGATATTATATGGAATACTTCGAGTATTTGACATCAACGAAAGAAGTATTACCGCAATCATTCTTACTATAGGTGTGTGGCACTTTGTGGAATGGGCTATTGACAATTTCGATAAGTAACAATACAAACAAATAATTTAGCAATGGAAGAGATTATCAAGATTACAGAGAAAGACGGACAGAAAGCCGTCAACGCAAGAGAACTCCATGAGTTCTTGGGCAACAAGCGTGAGTTCGCTACTTGGATCAAGCAGCGTATTGAGCAATATGGATTCGTTGAGAACCAAGACTATGAGGTTTTTGACAATTCTGTCAAAAACTCCCAAGGTGGAAGACCTTCCATCGAGTATGCCCTTTCCATCGACATGGCAAAGGAGCTATCCATGGTCGAGAACAATGAGAAGGGAAGAATGGCACGAAAGTACTTCATCGAGTGCGAGAAAGCAGCAACCAAGCAGACTTCACTCCTCGAAGATAAGCTGAAGGTTATAGACTTCGCATCCAAGTTCCTCAACCTTAACGAGGCAAGCAAGTTAAAGATGTTGCAGTCTGTTACAGACCCTCTTGGTCTCCCTACACCCGACTACGTATCAAGCAAGGGTATATTGAAGTCAGCTAGCGAACTCCTGAAGTCTTGCAGTGCCGGTATCTCAGCGCAGGCATTCAATAAGCTCGCCATCAAGGAAGGATTCTTGGAGAAGAAGACACGAACATCGTCTAAAGGAACCGCAAAGACCTTCAAGGCAATCACTCCAAAAGGAGAGGCTTACGGAGAGAATCAAGTATCACCAAACAACCCGAAGGAAACCCAACCTTTATGGTATGAAGACAAGTTTGAAGACTTGTTGGCAAAACTTCTTGGTGAATAATTATAAATAATTAATGTGTAACAAACATGGAATTAAATTGTGAAACAACAACTTTGAGTTTCAGCAAGGGTATGACTAACATGCCAAGTGACATGATTTCAGAAGACGGAGAGTTGATGGAATCAGTAGGATTCGTTTATCGCAATGGCGAAATGGTACCTATCCAGAAGCCAGTCTGCATCACTGGCGACACTCCTGTAGAGGGAAAGCTCGTGTATTGCCACAAGCAGGCAGATTACAGAAACCTCGTAACTTACATCGAGGATGAGCAGAACGGAAACTACACCTTGAAGCTATACATAGGCTTCAAGAGCGGTAACGTAGCAGAGAGATTGGTTCAGACCGTTGAACTCGGAGCCAAGCTTCATGACATCAAGAGTAATGCGAACACCTTGGTTTGTGCAACAGATAAAGGCTTGTGCTATTATTTGTTCAAAGGCAAATCCTATAAGGTGCTAGGATATTCTCTTCCGGATTTGGTGTGCAACTTCACGTTCAGTAAGCCTACTGGTGATTACCAGCAGGATGAAAGAACGAGAACACTCATGGATATATCAAATGATTATAATTATCGTGTTTCCGATGATACCTATTATGATATTAACGGAAAGTTTATCAAGGCAGGAGGTGACAGACCTACTGGCGATTATTCGCAGGGACCATACACCAGCTTTACGATAAAAAGTGCTTCTGATGGTTCTCATGAGATAAGTTTCCAGAACACGGTGCAGGGGCACGTTGCGCAGGCAATCAACTGGGTGAAGGAAAAGAATATGTTCGCATTCCCTTTCTTTATAAGATGTGCGTTCAGATTGTTTGATGGCTCGTATGCAAAGATTACGAATCCAATTATTTGCTATCCAACCATCAACAGAAATTGTCGATTCGGTTCTGCAGATTACAACAGCAAGACTCATACGTTCCAGGATTTGAATCAGGTAAAAGGTACAAGTAGCTTGTTCTATTTCATAGAATATAGTGAGCTTCTTTTCAGATTCAAGCCGATTAGCTCTGATTGGAGCGACATTGTGAAGGATATTGTTGTGTTCGCTTCTGATCAGGTAACTCCATTCAACCTTAATGGAGATTGGAAGTTTGTAAACCCAAACACAACTTACATGACTCCTTTTGCAAATTTTGGTTTCAAGGGATATTCTGAGAGTGTTTTCAATTACGACCAGAAGGGTTTTAATGGGAAAACAATCCAAGTTCATGACGAAATACAGCCAACATACAAGTCAGATATAGAAATCAAGGATGAACTTGTACATAAAAGTCAGTTCTACAAATTGTTTTCTGTAGGCATTGGTGACGATGAAGTAGATGGCGAGTATCATTGTACGGTAACTAGACGCTTCGGGGAAAGGCGCAGCCTCATCAAAGGTAACATTGTTAGCAATTTAACAACACAGTCTCAACTTGGTGTTGACGATTACTACGGGTGGGCAAGAATGTCAGCAGATAAGTTGTTTACGTACAACAAGAGATTGAATTTGGTAGGTGCTAAGCGTTATCCATTTGAAGGCTTCAGCTACTTTGTCGGAAGAGAAGTGGATACGAACAAAGATGAGGCTTATATGATTTATACCCACATTGTTACTGATACTTGCGACAAATGGGTATCTTGTGGAGCCACAATGAATGATTCGTTCCTTCGAGGATGGATATTCTATCCAGACACAAATGCACGTGAAATAATCTTGTTTAAGATAGGAAAGTATCTGAGAATCCAGCTAATGGAGCATCCTATGCTTAATGGCTCATATTCATTTACGAATCTTCCTTCCAAAGAAGGCGATGCCGTATTTAAGGATATATCAGATGAAGAATTTGTAAAACTGGTTGAAAGCGCAAGCGACTATGAGGATTTGAACTCTCAGATATACACCTCAAACGTCAATAACCCATTTGTATTTGAGGCATCGGGCGATAACACCGTGGGCACAGGCAAGATTTATGGCATCGTTTCAAATACCGAAGCCGTAAGCACAGGACAGTTCGGTCAATACCCACTGCTCGTTTTCACAAGTGAAGGTATTTATGGTATGAGTGTCAATGCCGAAGGATTGTACTCTAATTCTTATCCTATCTCCAGAGAGGTTTGCAACAAGAACTCTCCATTTGTTCCTACGGGAAATATGGTGTTCTTCACAGGCATGAAGGGATTGATGGCTACATCGGGAGGCAGTGTTGCTTTTATGAGCAATAAAATGAGCGGCTATCAGCCAAGCGAGTTGAGAACCCTTGATGATGGGGCATTAAGCAGGTTCTTACGAGATTGCATGATTGCCTATGACTATAATGATTCGTTGCTTCGAATCTATGCAAAGGGAAAGTCATACCAGTACATATACAACACTGTTGACCAGACCTTTGCAATGGACAATAGCGGAATTGAGGCACAAACTATTGTGAACGATTACCCGGATAGCTTGATTCAAGACACAGAAGGCAACGTCTATTCTCTCACAGATAAGCCTGCTGCCATTGATGATGAGAATCTTTACAGTGGTTATCTCATTACACGACCATTGAAGTTCACTGGTTCGATGATATTGAAGAGCCTCCGAGAGATTCGACACCTCAAAAAATCAGCAGATGGCAAGCTCAGTCTGGAGGTATGGGCTAGTAATAATGCCGTTAACTGGTGTAAGCTGGTGAGTCTAGGCGGTAAGCCGTGGGCTTATTTCACGTTCAAGTACAACTTGTCAGACTTCAAGGCATCAGATGCCTTCACTGGCTCCTTAGTAAGAGTGCAAAACAGAAGATCACTCATGCACAATATGGAATTTTGATAAATTCAAGGCTTTATAATATAAAAGGTGGGGTGCGTATAGCATTCCACCTTATTTTGTTTCTGTCTAAACTATGCAGAAAAATGTTCTTCGGTGATACAACCTATTGATATTTTCCCTACTTTTGCACCAAAATAACGCTTTAACAATTTTATTTATGAAGAAATTATTATTTATTATGGTGGCTATTATGTCACTATGTGCATGTAGTAGCAACGATGAAGATGTAAGCACTGCTAATCTCATCAATCAGATGTCTTATGACGGAAGAGCTTATGATATTGATAGTATAAGAATCTATAAGAACGAGCAGGGCGTTTGTCTAGGAGTATCTGTATATTCAAATATGTATAGTTTAGAGATTGAAAATTGTGAATTGAAAGCCGGTCATAACGACTTGTCAAATAGTTCCGGTGTGCATGTAACATTATATAAGAAGGTAGAAAGCAGAAGATACTTAGCCACACATATTTGGGGGTATGGTTGGGATGGTACTCATTTTACAACAGATGATGGCTATGATGTATATGGCTCTTCCATTGGAGAAGAATTGTCATATATCGAGTTTCAAGAACAAAACCAGCAGGCTCATATTGAAGCTTATATAACAGATAGCAAAAACTCGAAAATCCATACGGTAAAGGCATTATATTCAGGCAAGCCTATATACAAGTATATTTGATGATTTGGATTTCCTATAGGCAGAAGGCGGCTACTCTCTACGAGCCGCCGCCTTCATTGAAAGAAATTCAATTATATAGCCAATGGAAAATGCGTATAGATGAAGCAATCCGTTCACGTTGTTCAGCAGCATGGTGAAGAGAATGAACGGCATCGCTTTTTTGATCGCCTCCTTCCATCGCCCCGTCCTTCCCCAAAGGATGCCGAACTGGGCGAAGAGAAAGCCAGACAAGCCCATCGTCGGCTTGCTGACGTACATAGGCAGAAAACTGGCAGCCACGGCTACCATGAAAGCCTTTACAGGTGTGAGCCTGTTCTTAATCTGCCAGAGAACTAGAAGATTCATGGCAAGATGGAACACGTTGACATGGAAGAAACTGTAGATGATATGGTTCTCCAAGGGAAGTACCGGGCTGAAACCTACATGCCATGGCAGCAGAATGAGGCAGAGGATGGAGATTGCAGTCTTCAATCCAAAGTCAGGCTTACTTGTTATCTCTGAAATCCTTACCATAACGCTTGCATTTATTGAAAATATACTGCACAGATACCGGTGAAAGAAAGAACTCTGGAGCAGGCTCACTGACCAGAAACTGGCAGATGAAATGAAGCGACTGCCCGATGAACTCCTTCCGCTGAGATACCTTCTTTAGCTTCTCGAAAAGAGAATAGTACATTCGCCTTCTCGGTTCCGTCATGGCATCCACCACGGTGAAATCGCCTACCACCATTCTTCTAAGCCGCTCGAATGCCTGCTTCGGACTGACGTAGTATCTCGGGGCAGGATGAGAGGCTACCTTGATGTATGCCTCCTGCTGCGAGTGGCAGGTAAGGGCTATCTCTCCGTAAACCTTCATGATGTCCTCCCTCTGCCTTGCAGTTAAGCTAAAGTTTGTCTTTGTCATACGCACACCTGTTTAATGTTTATGTTGTTGAAATACAGGTGCAAAGGTACTACTTATCTAGAAAATATCCAAATTAATAACATATTTAAAGATTTCGCACATTTTTCATTGTTTTGTGCGAGATTTTTCTTAACTTTGCACCGATTTATAAGATTTAGCATACTATTTCTAAGAAACAGCAACTAAATTCAGGTGTTTAACATAAAATTTTATTTGTATGAAACAAAAAGAAGACGATGCTCTCTCAGACGAGGAGCGACAAATGGTTTTAAATGGCTTGGTAAGCCGCAAGATTTGGAAGTTCTACGAACTACTCTCGAAGTGGGCACCGATACCACTGATGTTGTGGCATTGGTATGGCGTATGGGACTATGGGCATTACCCTAGACCTGCAATACTTGATACAGCTAACAACGGAGGCTGTATCATCTGGATTTACTTTCTGGCATATATTTATATGCCCCTCTGCATGATACCAGTTAGTTTCTTCTTTAAGTACTGCTGGATATTCCGCATTCCATTCTTCTATTTCTTTGGCATCAATGCCATCCGATTGTACTACCAGCACTGGCTCATTACTCCAGAGCAACTGGAAATGCACCATGTGTTCATCATATTCACTTTAATGCTTTACGCTTATGGATTTATCAAAATCGCTTTTACACGTAGCAGATGTAGCTTACCGCATGCTACGAAACGATGAGTGCGGCTTCTCGGAAGAGGAGGAGCAAATTGTTCAGAGAAGCATCATCTACTGGATAGAAAGAAGACACCACTTCGATGAGAAGCTTGGCAGAGCTTGCATCGCCAACATCTTCTACTTCAAGGACGATGTTACCAAGGAATATGCGCCATTCTTCGATTACGGAGAAATGAAGGAAGAGTACGAGAAACAGGCGTTGATGATTCCCGATTACACATTCTGGGACTTTGCCGTGACGATGAATAAGATGTTTGCTGAGAACTATGATGTGCTCGGCAAATGGTCGAGAAGCAAGGAAATCATGAAGAAAAGGGCATCAGAACTGGCTGTTAGCTTCCTCTGCGACGAGTCTACGAGCCACCCGACGGATAAAATTTGGTGGTACATGAACAGTTAGATGGAAACACGGAAGAACGTTTAGAAAAAGCCCCTATCTTTGTAGCCATTAATCAATAATTAATGGTATATGGCAGAAATTATTCATACATTTTTACTAGAGCACCTATATAGGTCGGCGTTGATAATCGCCATCTGTATGGGTGCTCTTATTGTTTCTATGGGTGTAGACCTGTTCTTCGGAATCAGAAAGGCAAAGGAGAACGGAGAGGCTACCACAAGTACAGGATTCAAGAAGACCTGTGACAAGGCAATGAAGTATTTCTCTCCCTTCATGGCTGCGGTGTGCATCGACCTGATTGCCTGCATAGTGCTTCCATTCCCGGTATTCTCAATGATATGGGCAGGGTATTGCGTGTTCTGCGAGTTCGTTAGTATTCGGGAAAAGAGTTGGCAGAAGGCAGAAATCCGCAAGCAGGAGAAGACGGTAAGCATTCTTCTGGAGAACAAAGAAGACTTGGCTAGGGCTTTTGCTGAGATTATGAAGGAGCAGGAAAAAGAGAAGGAGGGCAAGGTATGAGACTGATTGAAAGAATTTTCGTTCACTGCACAGCCTCTTCCCAAAAATGGGGCATAAAGGAACTTTGGGATGAGTTCAAGCACAAAGGTTGGAAGAATCCAGGCTATCATTACGTGATTACTTCGGATGGTGCAATCCATCAGATGTTACCGGTAGAAATGGTTAGCAATGGTGTGAAGGGGTATAATTCAACCGCCATCAATATTGCCTATGTAGGCGGCATCAACGCAAAGGGAGTGGCGGTTGATAACAGAACCGAGGAGCAGAAGAAATCACTGGTTAATCTGCTTAAACTGCTAAAGAACAAATATCCGAATGCTGAAGTTATGGGGCATCGTGATATTTGGGGCACTGACAAGTCGAAATGGAAGAAGATGTGCCCTTGTTTTGATGCGAAAGTTGAATATAAAGATATATAGAGTATGAAATGGTATAACAAAGAGGCTTGGATAAGCACGATTCTGACGATCATCGTCGGTTTTCTGATTGTTCTTCTTTTGGGCGGTTGCAAGACCAAGGAGTACATCAAGGTTCCAGAATATCATACGGAGTATGTGGTCCGGAAAGATACCGTAGCCAAGACGGATAGCGTATATGTGAAGGATTCCGTGTATGTGATGCAGAAGGGCGACACGGTGGTGATAAGCAAGATTGCCTATCGTGACCGATACAGAAACATATATAAGGTGAAGCTTGACACCATCTTCAAGCATGATTCTATTGAGGTTCCTGTTCCATGCGAGCGGACGCTTACGAAAGGCGAGCAGAGATTAATGACTCTGGGCAGATGCTATATCGCCTTTCTCTTCATGGTGGTGGTCTGCGGAATCGGTTTCACCCTTTGGTATCACAATAAAAAGTGCTAGCGTATGGGAAAGATTAGCGAAGAACTACAGATGATTGACTCACTCTTGATGGAGTTCCATGAGCGCATTCAGTCGGGGCGGTGCCTTACAAACAAGCAGCAGAACTCGACGATGTTGAAGTTTCTTCACCAAATCGCCAACAAGGATGAGCCTATTAACAAAACGGCTGCATGCGGGTACGTACAGGTTTCAAGGGCTACATTTGATAGACTGGTGAAGGCTGGCAAACTCCCGAAAGGAAAGAAGCGAAAGGGTAGTACAGAACTGGTCTGGTACGAAAAGGATTTAGATAAATACATTGATAAGTTGATATAAGTTTACTGTTTAATTGTTAGTTATAGTAGGTTTTAGTTAGTTAGATTTATGTTGATTTATAAAATCCCCACTTAGTTGTGAAACTGGGTGGGGATTGCTTTTATATCTTAGCAACGGAATGCACACCGTCGCCTCCGCTATCTCTTCTTTCCTTCTGTTTCCACTTAGGCTTCTCCATGTCGTTGGCACTCACCCAAAGACCAATTGCTGTACTCATAAGCACATCATCATGGTTGCCGTTACCCACGATATTACCAAGACTGCCATCATCATGACGCTCGTATATTCTCAGCTCATGATACATTTCCTTGTCTGGCTCATCCCAGAGCATATCATCCACAAACTGCTCCAGATTGTCAATCACCCAACCCTTGGTCAGCTTGTTAGTCTGGAATCCGTACTTGGCAAGCACATCATCGCTCACGTCTTCCGGGCTTGTGGTGCGCTGATACAGGTTATCATAGTAATCAGCAATCTCATTCAAGATACTTCCAAAGTGGTCGCCTTCCGTGTTGTTGTTCTTTTCTCGGTCGGCGGTGTTGCTCTCTATCACCAGCAGGGCATCATCATAGTAATGCGCCAATGCCGCTGCCATCCATGCCAGCTTATCGTGGCGAACATGTCCACGCCATCTAGCCACCACTCTCGGTTTGCCCTTGATGGTAGGAATCATACCGAATCTGTCTATCACGGTCATGACGGTATAGTCAGATGTAGTACTCTTACCACCAATATCCACACTCACCAAGTATCTGTTTTCAACCTGCAGAACATTCGGAACCGCCCAAATCTTCAAGTCACCATCGCCATCTGTTCTGATGCTAATCTTCGATTTGCTGATAGTTCCTTCGTTCTTGTTTCCGTCAATGATGATGTCAGCGGTATAGAGTGGGTCGCACTTGTATTTCTTCTGCAAATCATCAATACTATACGGATTGAACACCAGATTACCAGAGTTTCTGAAAGCATCCTCCTCATCCACTGGTGCCTCGGTAGCACAGAAGGAATGCGTGGTAAACTTGTTTCTAAAATTTCTGTACCACTCGATAGCCTGAAAGCAGGCTCCCTTCTCCCACATGCGCCAAAAGAACTTACCAGTCTCTCGGTAGCCTTTCGGGTTGGTGCTCTTGTCTCTGTTCTCCAATAACCATCGGGCAAAGGCACGCTCGTTCTTCACCTCCTCCATGTCATGCTCAATAAAGAAACAAGGAATAAAGAGGAAGGCGTAAGCATCGTTGTTCTTCGGGTCCATTGCCAACTGGCACTTGTCATAGAAGAATCCCGAATTACCCTTGCCGGTACTCTCAAACACCTCCAAGTTGTCTTCCTGATTTCTGATACCACCCGAAATAGACGAAATCACACCCTCTGGATCATGCTCTGGAGTCTTCTTCCAGTATGCCACCTCTGAATAGTGGGCACAGTGGAAGTTGCTACCACGAACGGAATCGAAGTTCTCGAAAGAAGCCACGGTCAGCGTACTTCTCCTAATAGCCCTCATGCCGTCAGTAACCTGGAAATCATCGGGCGAGTTCTCGTAAGGCGAGAATTGCAGCTTGGCACCGGGGCATCCGATGGTCCATCCCGGCTGATGCTCCAAGGCTTTTCGGTACATCGCCTTGATTTTCTTCGCTGTGTTCTTCTGCTGCGCAAGCACAATGGCATTCCAGCCATCCCTTCGGAAATCCTGTAGCCATTTGATGTAAAGCTGGGTCAATGTAGAGCCTCCCCACTGGCGGGCTTTCAAGATAACAACACGTATCGCCTTCTTGTTGGTTCGCAAATCCTCGAATATCCTCAGAAGCAATCGCTGCGGATAGTTCAGCTTAAACGGAATCATGTTACCCGTCACCTTATCCTCAATCTTGTCGGTAGCATAAAGTGCAAACTCTGGGTCTTCGGTAAACCTCACCTTCATAATCTCAAAGGTAAGCACCATAATCAGCTGCTTGGTGTAGTAGCTCTTCTCGTTGTACTCCTTCCTCCATACACGGATGATGTACTCCTTCAGGCTACCTAGCTGTTTCAGTCCCCTATATAATAAGGTACGCATACATTCTTTGGGAACCCACATCTTCGGAATCATGAAGTCGGGCAGTTCAAGCAACTCCCTATGCTCGAAATCATAGCAGTTTTCGCCTGTCCATGGGTCGTATGGTCCATAAATATCATTATATCGCCGTCTGTTCTCGGCTACGAGTTCGTCTATATCTATTTCTCTAACTTGTGCCATCGCCTAACTCTTTAATCTCCTCAAAATCCGCATCCATAATCTGTGGCATCGTGGTAACGTCCAAGGCATTGTTGTCCGTCTTGGTTCTTCCCATGGCTGCCAACTGCTTGAAGTCTTCGTCAAGTCCGTGGGTCACGCTCATCTCGCTCTGCTTAGGTATCATATGCTTGGTAAGCTGGGCATAGATAGTAACGTATGTTTTTGGATCGTATTGAGCCAACTCGTTCATGCACTCCTCAAACTTCTCCTGATTCCTTGCAAGGAAGTCACGGATGTATTCTTTCTGTGCGCTCTTGCTCACTGGCAGAATCTTCTTCGCCTTCTCTCGCTTGTCGTGCATAATCTCCGATACGGTCTTGATATTGTCAAATTCTCCCATAATTCAGCCTCCTTATCCAAATGGTTTGGGCGAACGAATCAGGCTCCCAGGCTTGGTTGCGTTCGCCGCATCAATAATCTCCAGCTCCTCGTCCTCCAGCTGCTGCGCCTTGTCCACGGTCAGAGGGTCCTTGCTCGTCAAGGTAAGCATGAAGTACTCATAGAGTGCGCCGGTGGAAATGTAGTTGTGGATAGCCTGTACCAGTCCGTCGTATCTTGTCGCATCCCAACTGTCTGGCATTCTCAGCCAAAGTTCCTTCTCTTCCCATTCCTTCAGTGCGTTGTCTCTTACCACGCCCCTTGGTTTCATTACGTAGGCAGACAGGGTTCCTTCCACCTTTTTCAGATACTTGTCGAACCATCTATAGAATAGAGGTCGCTCCTGATCGTTCTCACTGGTCGGGATGATTTCCTCCTGATTGGTCTGGTTGCCTCGTCGTGCCCTGCCAAGCATGTTGGTGGTTGCATCAATGTCGTACCAGAGTTGGTTGGCATAGATGAAGATGTGCTTATCCACAAAGTAGGTGGCAGGTCGTGGTGGACGGGGCAGGAAAGGATTTGGCTCTGGCTTCCATCCTCTCTCACGGAGAATATGTGTAGGGTGTAATGCGTTGAACTCCATCTTACACCTCCTTTGCTACGGTTACTTCCACCTCTACCTTCAAATCATCGCTATGCCGTGAGAAGAGAGTGACAATAGCCACACCAGTATTCACTGGGTTCAGCGAGAAGGTATATGGCTCTGGGCTGCGGTGAATCTCCAATACGCTCGAATCGTCGCTCCGTGCCTCAATATCATCAATGGCTCCGTTGTCGATGGAGTAGGAAAGCGTCTCCTCCTTATTCTCCAGTGCGATGGTAACCGCTCCGTCTTCCTCGCTGCCATCCACCTTTGCGGTCAGATGCTGGGTATAAGGAATGGTTGGCAAGGTGGGACCACTCAATACAAAGCATCTTCTGATGCTCTTCTCGTCAACAGCTAGTGATGCCTGATAGATTTCTGCCTGCTTCAAGTTGGTAGTCTTTGTCCACCACTGGAAAATCATGTAGTCTTCCACATACTTTGCCACCAGTCGGGCGAGCGTATCGGTCAGGGTTCCGTTGCATCTGCGAGAGGCATTCAGCACGAACTCCACAATATCATCATCTTTGTCGTTGTAATAGATGATGTTGTCGCCCACGCTCTGAGCCGTAGGCACAAGATACTCGGCAAGCAGGGTCTTCACCATTTCCAATGCCGTCTGGAAATCATGGGTCAGCAGGTTCTCATGCACCTCATCGTCGCCTGCCGCCTCGTTGAAGCCCACCTTCACGGCGTTCTCGTCGGCTGCACTGTCTACCTTAGCCTTTAGATAGGTTGTTGACTTAACAGCCTCAATCACTACCGATTTGATAATCTGGAATTTTATAATCATAGCTTATTCTTGTTTAATGGTTTCTAACTGTGGTTCATGCTCTACCGAACCTGTCATGTCCTTCAATGTCTTCGGGGCATGCGAAGGTGGAGTCTTGTCAAACACCAGTTTGATGGCTGCCTTCATGTGCATACTCATTTCGTCGGAGTACACCTTTGCCTGCTCCGTACTGCTCAATGTCAGGATCATGTAGGTGGTATAGGCGTTCACATATCCCCTAAAGCAACTCTCAAAGGCTTTCTTATGACCGTCGTTCAGTCGTGTAACGTTAAAGGTAACTGATACTGGCAAAGAATCATCAATGTATGTCTTCACGATAGGGGCTACCTCACCTGCAAAGCTATGCGCCGCCGCAACAATGTATCGGTTCAGCACCGTCTTCTCAGCGTTTGATAAGGTAGTGCTTCCAAACAGAGAGTTTCCTGCCTTGTCGTTCTGCCTCTTGGCAATAGCCGAAACCTGCTTCATCACGTCGCCTTCCACCGAGGCAAGACTGATTGTAATTAATTTTGTTTCTTCCATAACTTATGCTGATTGATAATAATTATTGTTCAAACTCATAGCCTGTGCCACGGCGTTCTGGTCGGCTCCCTGTACGATTCCGTTCTCTACCATTCCGCCGCCCTGCTGCTGGGCAATCGCCTGCTGCTGCTGATACATCTGTTCAAGCTGCTCCTGCTGCTGTTGAACGCTGGCAAGAAGCTTGTCGGCGTATGGCTTGTTTACATTCTGCAGATACTGAATCAGGTTGATGGCTCCCATGCCGAGCAACTCCTTCAAATCGTCATTCTGAATGGTGTTGTATGCCGCCGTAGCTGCTGCATTCTTGATGCTGATCTTAAAGTGAATGTCTCTTGCAGAAAGTCGGTCGTAACTGTAGTTAGTCAAACCGTCCTTGTTGAATATCTTTCTGCCGTCTTCGTAATACTGCTGAATGATAGAACACTTCTTCATAGCCAGCTTCTCCGTGAATATCTCCATGTCCGATAAGATGGTATATAAAGATGTAGTGGCATTCTGGCTTTCCTGTGCGTATCTTGCCGCCGAAGTTCCTGCCGAAGGAGTCTTGCCCTGCAAGGCACCGCTAACGTTGGTAACCTCTCGAATCAGGTTCAGTTCTATCTGCAAGAGTTCGTTGGTTCCGATATTCACGGCGTTCGATGTAATAACCTCTGGCTTCACGTTCTGCATACTTCGTTTAGGCGTATAGAAAATCCATCCGTCGTATTCAATAGCCTCCTCCATGAACTCTCTTGGACTCTTGCCGCCTAATACCGTGGTTGGAATCATCTTGAATCCCTTGAAACTGCTTCTGATGCTCATGTCGTTCATCACGATCAGGCGATTGATGTACCTCTGCTGGTCTATCACGTTCGTCATAAACGGATGAATCTCTCCGTTGATGTACGGATAGAGCTTCACGGTGAAAGGGTGACTCTTGAAATCGTAGGGTGATTCACCACGGCAAAGCACCGTACCGTCAGGAGCCATGAAGGTGTAGTACCAGTATTTATCAGAAAGGTCTTCCGATGTAATATAGGCACGGTCTTCTTTCGGCACACCGTATTCGTCATACTGCTTCTTTCGCTTCTCGTTTTCCTGAATCAGCTTGTTTATCATAGCCGTGTCTTCCAAATCCACACGGAACCAAGCGTTGTTCATGTTCTTGGCAATAGGGTCAAAGCATTGCAGTCTCGGTTTGGTCTCCGTGGTCCACACTTCAATCACTCTATGATAGTGCTTACCCTTGTTGGTGAAATCGAAGCTCAGGTTGTTCAAATCCTTCTCCTCGTTAAACTCGTAGCCATAACCGCCATCGTCCATTTCATCGTTGATGCCGAATATCGCATTCAGGTCGGTAACGCTCAGTCCGTATTCCCTTCGGGCAAACTTCTGGTACAAATCTTCCCTGCTCACATCATGCAGGCAGCCTATCAGACAGATGTCGTTGTGGCGTGGGTCGCTTCCGCACTCAAAAAACATGTGGTCGGGTTCCATCATATCCGTCCACGCATCGGGCATTTCCAGTTCCCTGTCTTCCCAACTCTCCCTCGCATACATCTGTCCGCCTTGCAGATAGTCCTTGATAAAATGGTTCAGCAAATCCTGCATGCCGGTAGTCTGCCAGTTGCATTGCATCGTGGCACTCATCATGTCGCTCAGTTGTCGGGAGTCATTATCTCTTGCAAAGCAAACTGGTTCCGTGCCCTGCTTGGCATAGAGACCAGTGATAGACTCCAAGATGCTCACCATGATGTTGTTGCTCATCGGGGTCTGGTTGCGCTTCTCCATATAGGTGCGCTCCGTCATTTCCTCCCAGTAGCCATGATGATACACCCTGATGGTATCGCTCCATTGGTCGCCTGTGCAATAGCGCATGGTTCTCGCTCTCGTCTCACGCACTCCGCTCAGATTGTTCCATGCGTTCCTGCATCGGGTCAGCAATTCCCAGTCCTTTCCGTGCGCCTGCCGTCTCTTTCGAGCCTTCACCGAGTCATACTTGCTATGGTTGGGCATTACCTTGCTAAGTGTTAATATTCTCGCTTTTGCCATATATTCTTACACATTATTATAATATAGGCGCAAAAATAGCCTTAAATCCCATTTTTTTTGCCGTGTTTCCATTCATTCCAACAACACGATGGAAACACGGAAATATTTTTGCATTATTTTCGCATCTTTGCCGAAAAGTTTTTAAAAGTTACAATATGACAAAAGAAGAATTAGAACAGATGAATGCAGAAGGTGGCGGCGGACAGCAGTCACAGTCAATGGAATCTGCTGAGGCTGAAACTCCACCTGTGGAGGACCGCCCTAATCGCAAGGCTTTCTCTGACCGATTCAAGAAGCGTCATGCCGACATCGACTTCGAGGATAAGGAATCCCGATATGCGGCACTCAACGATGATGCTGATGCGCTGGGCAGGTACGAGGAAAGCGGAAAGGCGTTGTCTAAGGTTTTCGATAACCACAAGTGGCTGGCAGCTCTTGCGATGGACATGGAGAAGAATCCTGAAGATAACCCATTCGATGCCATGGCTCGCTTGGGTATTGACATTCGTGCCTTGCTCGACGACCCAGAAGGCGGCAAGAAGCTGAGCGAGATTCTTACCAAGCACAATGAGGCGGTTACTGAGCAGAATGAGGCTACCGAGAAGGTGACGGCAAACATGCGAAAGTCTATCGAGCGATTGAACAAACTCTATCCCGATGAGGCGCAGGACATGTGGAAGCAGATTTACGAGATTCACGATCAGGTTGAGAGCGGCGACATTCCCGATGATGTTTGGAAGATGCTCCACAATGCCAACAACTACGACTCTGATATTTCTTCTGCTCGTGATGAGGCTGCTATGCAGGCAAGAAACGAGAAGATTCAGAATAAGGTGCGCTCATCCGCAAGCGAGGGCATTCCTCCTTCACTGTCTAGTTCGGGTGCTGGCAACAAGCCTGTTAAGGAAAGGAAGAAGCCGAAGAACGGATTCTTCAATGGTATTACATACAATAATTAATCAAATAAATATATGTATAAAATGAAGAAAACATCAAATTATTTTTTAGGCGGAGGCGGTCAGTTCATCTTCAAGATGATTCTGATGCTTCTTGCCGTGGTTACAGGCGGCGGCGTACTGGCTATGGCAGACAAGGTTGAACCTGAGCTGAATGAGCCTGGTTCTCGTCCTGCTACAAAGGAAGAGGTAGCTGGTGCTGAGATTGTTGACAAGGATAAAGAGGATTTATTGGCGCCTGGTGGTGACAATGCGGGTCAGGACTTGACCAATACGCAGGCTTCTGCCACACAGATTGACAAAGGTGGACTCGAAGAGGAAGACTGGGATACTGAGGTCACCAAGTTCCACCCTTATCGAAACCCTATGCTCTCTATTGTTCGCAAGTTCACTACAACTGTTGCTTGTAAGGGTTACAAGAAGAAACATGCTCGCTTTGGTGGTGAAACTTTGGATGGTGAGGTTACAGCTACTATCCCTGAGGGAGCAACCATCAAGTTGACTCGTACCAACTTCTCAGGTTCGTTGAAACCTTTCTATAAGGGTTCTACCGTTTTCGCACCAAAAGTGGCAGGCTACAAGTTTGGTTCAACTACCGAGACAGAAGACCGATTGATGCTCTTGGTTACTGGCACAAACGAGGCTCGCACCGAGGTTACTTTGCAGGCAGTAAATGGAAAGGCAGTAGAGGAAGGTGCTGATTGTGAGTACTTGGAAAACATGTTGTGTCCATCTATTCCTCAGGGTACAACGTTCCTTTGTGGTTCTACAGCTCTGTCTGAGTCACAGATGAAGGTTCCTACAGAGAACTATCAGCCTCGCTCTAAGGAGGTTTATCTCCAGAAGAAAGCATTCTCTATTGTCTTCACCGATGATTTCGAGAAGATTGAGAAGAAAATCCCACACAATGTTTCCGACATGAAGGCGGATGGTCTCAGCAAGTTCCTTTTGCGTGCAGAGCGTTCTTATTGGCTTGGTGTTCAGCGTCGAATCCACTCCCTTACTGAGGATGGTGCCGCAGAGTACACTTACTTCTCAGAGGGTGTATTGAATCAGATTACTACTCAGTATGGTATTGGTGACGTTTATAAGTACGAGGATTTGACCGCCATCTCTATGGCTATGTTCACAGACTTCGCTGAGTCAGACCACATCTTTATGTTCTGTGGCAAGAATGCCATCAAGCGACTGATGAACATCGAGATTCCAAAGGGTCGCACCGAGGTTCTTACAACCCATAAGGAGATTGATATTACGTTCACACGCTACAAGGACAACTACGGTACTATTGACTTCGTTTGGGATCAGACGCTCGACTTCATGGACATGGAGGACTGCATGGTTGGTGCCGACTTTAAGAGTGCTCGCCACTACGTGAAGGAGAAGGGCAAGGATAAGACCAACGACATGAGTAAGGACGGTCACGACCCAAGAGAGGCTAAGCGATATATGCACATTGAGGCTGATTGTATCGCTCTCCGTGGTTACAACTCTATCTTGGTAGGTCCTACTGCTTTCATCACACACCTGGGCGTATCTGGAATCACGACAACCATCACTTCTGTAGCAGAGCTTCCTAAGGTAGCAGCCAAGGGCGCTAAGTTTGCATTGACAGCCGACTATACAGACCCTGATACTTCAACCAAGTACGAGAAGGGCAAGGTTTACGTTTATAACGGAACCAAGTGGGAACTCTATGCTGGAGCTGATATTGCAGCGTAAAGCTTCTTTTTCATCAATATATAATCACACAGAGGGGCAGGAGTTTAAAGCCCTGTCCCTTTGTTAAAACAAGAAAATATGATTAAGACATATAGATATAACGTATTATGCAATAGTGCAAGCCATATCTTGAATGGGGTTAGTGGAAACTCTATGCGATACGAATTTACACATGGAAATATTGCGGGCAACAAATATCCCGAGATAACCCTTCGCAACAAGTATGCGCAAGACCTTTTGGAGTCTCACGAATTGTTCCAGAAGGGTAAGGTTTCTTTGATTCGCAAGGTATTGGAGGAATCTGATATTGTGGATGAGTCGGTTACTAAGCCTACTGCGAAAGTAGACAATGTAGAGAACATTGAGAGCGTTCGTTCTGCTGACGAGCTTATTACTTACGTCAATCAGCGATGGGATAAGAAATTCATTCTTCCAAAAAAGGCAATCGATTTTGCTGCAAAGGAAAATGTTGCTTTCCCGAACTACAAACCAGAGTAATAAGGTGAAATGAAGGTAGAAGACATCATAAAGCAGGTACGTTGGTGCATAGACGAGGAATCCAACAATACATCGGAAATCACCGATGAGAAGGATGATTTGTATATGGACAATATCATCAAGTCGAAGATAAACGATGCGCTGCATTGGCTTGCTATTACTGCTGCATCTTCTCCAGTCTTAGCCGACTCCAAGAAGGTGGATACAACAACCACTTCTACGGTCAAGGTAGAGGATTACGATGCTGAAAATGGTATCGGAGTAATCACGATGGATAGCAATACCGAGGTTATCAATATCTCCCGAGTTCGTGGCAAAGGCTGGTTCAAGGCAGTTGTCCCAGTAGAAGATACAGACGATGAGGCTCTAATGATGTTCGATGAAAGTGCAATGGGAACCCTCGACCGCCCTCAGGCTACAATCATACGAGAGAATCCTATCAAAATCCTCTTACAGCCGAAGCCAGAAGAAGCTGTTATTTCCTTCGTGGGCGTTCCAAAGAACGTGAGCATATCATCATCAGATACAGATGTATCCATCCCCGACAAGCTTTCGAATGCCTTCATCTACTATCTCGCCTTCCTGTTACTCTCCGCCTACAATGATACAAAGGCTACCCAGATGTACACGATAGCCATGCAGCAGCTAGGCGTGAACACAAAGCAGTAGGATAAGGAAACTATTAATTATTAATTATAAATTATTAATTGAACAAAATGGAGTATGTATCAACGAATTATAATGAGGAAGAACTTGCATGGGTATCACCAGAGATTACCTTGCAGCGAGACATCTACTTGATGATTAAGCTCAAACGCCCCGGGAAACTTCTGATTAGGCAGGATAAGGGCGACGGAAAGAAGCCTCGTGTTCCCATCCGTACCCACAAGAACACGGATAAGTTCTATCTTCGCCTCCAGGTTATCCCAGAGACCGTAAAGATTCAGATATTCACTTCATCAGAACCAAAAGAAATTAAATATGCCTACATTTAGACAAGATACAAAAATTGGTGGTATGGTGCCGATGATGAAAACAGACGACATCAACGACCAAGCCATCACGAAAGACAAGATTTGTGACGGCAATGTTACGACCGAGAAGTTGGCAGAAGGTGCGGTAAGTACAGACAAGCTTCCCGATGGAGCCGTCAAGACCGAGAAGATTGCTGACGAGAACGTCACGACAAGCAAGCTCGCCGATGGAGCCGTGTCAACTTCAAAGATTGCTGATCAAAATGTAACCAAGGAGAAAATCGCCGACCAGTCTGTAGATAACTCCAAGCTTTCTCCTGAGGCAGTTACTTATGATAAGCTCAAAGACAAGTCTGTTATCACCGAGAAGCTCAACGACCGTGCCGTAACCACGGAGAAGGTGGAGGAAAAGGCTATTACCAATACAAAGCTAGGCGACCAGTCTGTAGATGGCAGAGTAGTTCGTGAGGCATCATTGGAGACCAAACATTTCGCCAACGAGTCTGTAACTACAGAGAAGGTAGCAAGAAAATCTATCACCAAGGACAAACTTGCCGACAATGCAGTCGATGCTTCTCAGGTAGTAGATGGCAGCATCGGCAACGCCAAGTTGTCTCCCGATTCAGTAACTACAGAGAAAATCAAGGATAGCTCAGTCACAAATGAAAAAGTAGCAGACGATACGCTTGGTATTGAGAAGTTCGACCCAGAGCTTCGCAAAACCATCCAAGCCGCCACTGGTCTTCCTGAGGATTTGAATCAGATGATTCAAGACGTAGACAAGTCTGTCAAGCAGCTTCATGAGAAGGATACAGACCTCCAGTCTCAAATTGACGATAAACAGCAGCAAATCACCTCCAACGATGATGATATTTCATTGTTGCAGACTCGCAGCACTCAGATGGAGGAAGCTATCAAGGGCATTTCCGCAAGTGGCGGCGCAAGCCAAGCCTCAGCAGTAACATACGAGAACACAGAGAGTGGACTTGCTTCTATCACTGCTCAGGGAGCCATTGATGAACTTGCAAACAAGAAGTTCAACAAAGAGAATCTTGCCCAAGAGTTAGGTGATTCAAAGGATAAGGTTGTCTCCCAGTTTACTCTTCCATTCCGTGTTATAGAATCTCCTGAGTTCATAATGGCTGTTGTTGATTCTGATGATAGGGTTCTTTATGGAATCTACAGAGATACCGGCAAGCCTTACTATCCTCAAAATGATATGTATCACATAGCACAAAACGAGGAGTTCCTTTGGGTTATTCTCGATGCAGCTAATCACCCTCTTCTTGGTATTCAGCAAGATGGTACTTGTTGGGCTGCAAAGGCTCAGTGGCTTGATGATATTAAGGCTATCAAGGAAGCTCTTTCAAGTATTGATGAAACCATCAAAACCTTCCAGCCAAAAGAAGATGGCAAAGGGTTAATTAATATAGAAATTGCAGACAGCTTCTTCTATATCACCAATGATGAGTATATTATAGCAGTAGTAGATGCAGAAGACAGAATCCTTGCAGGAATCAAATATGATGGAAAACCATACTTCCCTAATCATGAAATGTACTCTGTTATAACCAATGAAGAGTGGCTTTATGCTATCATTGATGCAGAAGATAAACTTCTCGGTGGTTTCCGTGCTGACAATGGTCACATGATTGTTGGTGATATTGATATTAGTAATTTTATTGCCAATGCTATTATTGACATAGCAGACCTTAAAGAACATACAGCTCACCTTTCAACAATAGTCAATGATGAATATCTTTCTGTTGAGACAGATGCCGAGGGTAAGGTGATTGGATATATTGCTCCTGATGGTAGTCATTATCTCTATAAGGTGAAGTCTGAGACTATCCCAACAGAGTTTGGATACATTGAAGACCCAGAAGGAAGAACTGAGATTACAACTGATGCAGAAGGAAAGGTGTTATCTTATCGTGATTCTAAAGGAACAAAGTTTGAAAAAAACTTTAAAACAGACCATCTGGATTTGTCCAGTGATGGTATTACAGATTTCATAAAGACATTAAAGGCTTCTGGTCTCAAATTAGAAACCCCTTGTGATTGGTCAAATTATATAAGTAATGGGGGAGAAAAACCATTGCATTTACCTATACCACAATGTGCTGCAATCAATATTTCAAATGTAAACCATGATGCTGTTTGGCCTCTAACAAAAGGCAATGACTATGAATATTATATGGAATACTATGATATGCTTGGCAATTATTTCAAGAAGAATATAATAATGAATGCCCAAGGTAATAGCAGCATGGTTATGATTAAGAAAAATGGTGCTATAGATATATTTGATTCAAGTGTCTATGACGCTAAAGGTAATAAGGGAAAAGGTAACTCTTTTGGCATACAATTTGGCAATTGGGTAGCGCAAGATAGTTTTCACTTAAAGGCATTTTATAATGATTTCTTTAAAGGATGCAGTTTTGTAGTTTATCAAATAGCTAATGAAGTCATGGAGAGTTATGGAATCACCAAAGACAGACCATGGAAAAGAGCCTTGATAGGGAATTATATAGGAACAGGTCAAGAAGGAAAATCAATTAATGATATTTCCTTGCAGATTGATAATGGTGCAAGATGTATGCCTGATGGATTTCCATGTATAGTATATCTTAATGGTGATTTTTATGGAATTTACACTTTTGCTCTTAAAAAACATCGTGATAATTATCACATGAAAAAGAAAGAAGGTAAACACATTCATCTTGATGGAACAAATATAGATTTTTTTAATGGCAAAATTGATTGGAGTGGTTTTGAGGTAAGAAATCCTAAAGATTCAGAAATGTGTTGCACTATTTTAAAAGAAGGAACATCTGAATATTTGCCATATTCTGAAGGAAAAGAATTGCTTGGTGATGATGCAGAGCATTATAACCCTGAAAATAAAGCCCATGTTCTCAGCAATAAGGTAAAACGTAGTATAGAGAAACTAAGTAAGAGATGTCAAGAGGTAAATGCTTTATCTTCAAATGAAGAAAAAAAGGCGTATCTTGAAAAATACTTTGATGTAGATAGTATTCTTGACTATATCTTAGTTGCTACTGCTGTACATGATACTGATGGAGGTTATGCAAATTATCAGTGGATTACTTATGATGGAGAAAAATGGTTTGTTTGTAATTATGATAAAGACCGCAGTTTTGGTAACGGAACTGAGTACATGGAACAAGCAATCACTACGGGTAGTTGGATTTACCAAAATATAACAATATTTAAACTCTTTGAGGATTTGTTCTCTACCGAGTTGAAAGAAAAATGGAACGGATATGTAAAAAAGGGAATATTTACATACGATAACTTCATCGGAAAAATTAGTCAATGGGTTCAGCGTATAGGACAAGATAACTACAAAAAGGAGTATTCAAAATGGAAACAAGCCCCATGTAATAGAGATGATAATGTTAATAGAGACTATTGGAAGACAAAGTGTAGAGCAGACCAATGGTATTGGTGGCAATCTTTCAAGGCTGGGGATTTTTGCTTTTCACAAGAAAATGAATACAAGGTATACAAAGCATTGAAAAGTTCCAATAATGTTGCTGTCACTAATACCGAATATTGGCAGGAAGTAACATACTCTCCTGAAACGGATTATAATGTTGGAGATATATGTGGATATGGATTCCATTTTGGAGAGTCCTTTTATGTAGATAATGGATTCTATGCATTTGAGGCTATCACTGCATCTAATAATACTCCTCCAATTTCAAAGATATATGACGAGTATCCTCGTGTCATGGGTTACAGAGATAATATTTGGAGAGTTTCAAACTACATAGAACAGACATTGAATACAATTCAAAAATATGTAGATAATTTATAAATTTAAAACAATATAATTATGGTTAAATGTTTAATAACAAAATTGAATGGTACTGTTAATAATGACAGTCTGCCAAAATTGGGAGTAGTACGTATTCCTATACGCCCTACTACATCAAGTACTATAGAGTTTATAAGTGCAAAGGATAATGGCACAACCTTAAAGGTTTATGATAATAATAAATCTTTATTATCTACTCACCAAGGGACAACAACCACTCAATATGTAAATTTAAATTTAAAAGATGGAGGGTATATTGAGTATGAGAATAAATATGACTTGGCTTCCGTTCCTTATGGCAATACTAAGATAGACGGTCGTGATATGCTGCCAGACATTGAGGAGTTTAAGTATTGCAAGAAACTTAAAGGAGTTGCCGCTTTTGCAATGAAAGGAAACGTGAAGGAGCTTGCAGATTTTGATTGGCTGGAGAGTATAGATGCTACTTATTTTACAGGTGATTTAAGAGATTATGTAGCAAGAAAAGTAGAGAAAGGTTCAACCTCTGGTTCAATTAAAATTAGAATTTATCAAGGTGGTGATTCTGATTTTATTGCAGGAACTATTCAAATTAATGGAGTTAAAGTAGATTTTAATACATATAGTTCACCAGTAGGTGAACTAGTTTGGAAAAGTGCTGACAAATATTATATTCTCAATGACGGTCACACTTCTGCTTATATCCATGGATATTCATCTGAGGAGATTCAAGCAATGAAGGAGTCTGGGCAGCCATTTGAAAAAGTAAGCAGCCCAATAGAAGTCTAATTCAGAAGCCAAGGCTTACGTAGATGAGCATAACTTGGTGTATGAGGAGCCAAAGTATGGGGAGTAAAATCCTATAATCAATCAAGGGAAGGGAGCAATCTCTTCCCTTTTCATTATGCAACGTATTCAAAATCGACGGAATTAGTAAACCTATGAGTTTTTTATAGGACTAGACTTAGGTTGCGATCAAATTCACCAAAATAACTTATCTTTGCACCAGCTTCACAAATGATGGCTGGTGCATTTTTCATGCACTAAATAAACGGATAAAGTAAAATATTCGCAGAAAAGCCGTAAATTTGCAGAAGATTCTTTAATCATTTAAAATAAATAATTATGGCTGATTTCGTATCTATTATGGCAATAGCATTGCCAGTACTAAAGGTTCTACTGGTTATGGTAGAGATTGTTTATTACGTAGTCAAGACAGTAAAAGAACTGTCTTGATGTACGAATTTCCTATCGCTGAGCCACATTATGGGTATGTGGAAAGCAAACATGTAACTCGGATGAGCGATAGCTTCCATTCGAGAAGTAAGCTCATTTTATAACGGCAGCCTGCACCAATCCACCCAACAAATAGCAAGCCTCCTCTCCATACATATTTATCAAAAACTGTTCAGAAATATGCTGAACCACATGCAGCATTTCGTGGCTGAGGCTATTCATATACTCCGCCCTCGAACTAGTCCACCCAATCACAACCACCGTTTTTCTTATATCAACATTAGAATAGGTTATCCCTTTATTCGCTTCACCTTCGAGCACGAGATTACAGGCATCTTCGAGAGGAATGCCGCTGCACCCCAAATCTCGAAGATACCTTCTAACCTTCATGGCATCCTTAGAATGAACATCATACATCACATGTACCGTCCAGTCGTACCTTTCCAAGTAAATCTCCTGCTCAGTCAAAACTCTAAACTTTAAACTATCAACTACAATATCTCTTCCCAAGGAATGCCCACACCATTAAACGATGTATCAGCATAGAACCTATTGAAAATGAAACCATCCTGCTGATCCTCATCATCCACGTAGTCCTTGATGAACTGAGCCATCTGCTTTTCCTCCGTGATAGACGAGCCGTAGAAATCTGCCAAGCACATGTGTGCGATGTAAACCGCATCATAGCCCACATTATTCTCCAGCACGATATTGTTCTTCTTCAAGATGTCCTCAATATCATCCTTGCTCATCATGCGGATAGGCTTGCCGTTCTTCCGCATCTGCTTCACAGCCCACTCACACATCTTCTTATTGAAGTGCCAGCCGTTGTATCGAAGGTAAGCCCTCATTTCTTCCGGCTGATAATCGTAGGCGTTCAAAGATTGTCTGTATTTTGTTCCCATAATCTCTATCGTTTAAAATGAAAAGAGTGAAGAGGAAAAGCAAATGAATTTTTCACTCTTCGTTCTTCA
>ERZ1034980.211-NODE-211-length-48881-cov-15.539303_pt1 | contig 48881 bp, 46 predicted proteins | sample MGYA00520622_ERZ1034980 | MGnify/ENA primary metagenome ERZ1034980 (study PRJEB33766, sample SAMN09781791) | gut metagenome | biome: gut microbiome | host: Homo sapiens | place: Madagascar | study: EMG produced TPA metagenomics assembly of the PRJNA485056 data...
TACTGTATTTTTCTGAATCCAATCAGATTCACTCTAGATACTACTGTATTTTTTTGAATCCAATCAGATTCACTTCGGCGACTATAGTATTTTTGATAAGTTCGACACGATTCACCCAAAATACACACCAATTATTTTTTCTCTTTTCAGATTTTTCTGAAAAATATCTTGCGCTTACATTACTTTCTGTGCTATAATGAAAGTCCTTTCACTAAATACTTTGATTGTCAAATGATTTAGAGGAAGAATTAAAATATTTTTATGAGGTACATCAATTGACGCAAAAACTTCATGTCGGAACGCCAATTCATCACTTTCAACTCCCTGAGTTTACTCAGTTCATCTCTTCTAGCTTGGCTAACCTAAGCAAAAAAGAGGTTTCTTTAGGGGATGACATCATCGTCACCACTCAAATTGCTAAACTCAAACAGCGATTACCTGAACTTGAGAAACTCATTAAGCTGGAAAAATCAGCTGCTAACTCTCTGACTGCTTCTCAGGCTGACAAGGCTCGAGATAATGCGCTAACGGCATTTTTCCAAACTGTGAAAGCTGGTACAAAGCACCCCAACGCTGGCAAACAAGCTGCCGCAAAAAGCCTTTTCGAACTCATCAAGACCTACAATGGTATTCAAAAGGAAAACTACGAAAAAGAGACTGCTCTAGTCACAAGTTTACTTGCCAAATTGGCTAGCGACCCTTACCAAGAGCAAGTCGAAACCCTTGATTTAGCTGACTATGTCAAAGGAATTAAGTCTAGTCAGGACATCTTTTACGATGTTTTCTTGAATAAAACGGATATGACTATTAGTGAGGTAAGACAAAAGGGCAAAGCCCTCCGTCAAAACATGCAGGCAGACTACGCCCTCCTCTACAACCACCTCCAAAACCTAGTCACCTTTGACCCAAAGAGTGATTACAAGGCTATGCTAGAAGCCTTCAACAAAATTCGCATTGAATACACTAATATCATGGAACGCAAGCAGAAAAAATCAGCAAAGAAAGCTGAAAAGACTGAAGAACTAGCTGTCGCTGGTGAGTAATAGATAAAAAAACTCCTAATCGTGATGATTGGGAGCTTTTGTTGTGGAGAATTATTAGAAAAAGCCCCTGAGGTCCATTTCTCAGAGGCTTTACTCATATTGTTTGTTTAGGGCGAGACATCTTTCACTTCCAAACCATAACCAAAGTACCCACGGTTATCAAAACAGCCCCGACCAAAGACTTGGTCGTAAAATCTTCGTGAAGAAAGAGGTAGGCAAGCACCAGCGTCAGGACGACACTTAGTTTATCGATGACGACAACCTTTGAAGCGTCTCCTATTTGCAGTGCGCGGTAATAGAAAAGCCATGAGGCACCCGTCGCTAGCCCTGATAAGATGAGGAAAATCCAACTTTTACGACTAATATCTCCCAAACCAGTCTGGGCATTGGTGATAAAGACCATACCCCAAGCCATGATGAGGACAACAATCGTCCGTAGAGCCGTCGCCAGATTAGAATTAACCCCGTCAATCCCAACCTTAGCTAAAATGGATGTCAAAGCTGCAAAAACAGCAGATAAAATGGCGAATATAGCCCACATTTAATGTTCCTCCTATTTGACTAGACATTCTACAGCTTGACTGTTGGGCAACTGTTCTAAGATACGACTAGGAATTAACAACTTAGAGTGAACAAAGCCCCCTCCTACGACCAATTCCTCTTGCTCTAACAGAATGGGGTCATACAAAACTTGATAGTCGCTGGGCAATCCAGTCGTAATAATAGCCCCAAACATCATTTGCGTAGCCTCAGTCACCAGCTCTAAATCGGCAAAACTTACCTTGGAACTATCCAAAGCACGCTTGGTGGGACTTGCTGTATTGGCACGCTTACCGTATGGAACCAAAAGCGCAGCATATTTCACCATATCACCACGCCGCACCTCAACGACAAGGCAATTCACCTCCATGTCATAGGGAATATCATAAGCCTGGCTGAGCTTATCGCCATCAGCATTGGCAGGGGCAATCTCTGCAACCTTGATAGCCTAAAAGTCATCTAATGTTTTGGCATTGACCAATAGCTGAGCTAGAACCAAATCTATATTCTGAGCCAAAGGCTGAAAATTAAGTTTCATCTTTTTCCTTTCTAAAAGAGCCTGAACAAATCGTCAGACTCTTTCTCTATCAAATAATTAACGTACCTCAGCATTAACCGTTTCAGTCAATGATTTGGTAATTTTTTCCATGTATTTGGTAACTTCTTCATCGGTCAAGTTGTCGCTTGGGTTTTGGAAGGTCAAGCTGTAGGCCATTGATTTAAAGCCAGAGGCGATATTACTTCCTGCGTAAACGTCGAAGAGTTTGATATCAGTCAAACGTTTCACACCAGCAGCCTTGATGGCTTCAACGATATCTTTATGGCTTGTTTCTGCTGAGACAAGAAGGGCGATGTCGCGTGAAACTGCTGGGAATTTAGTGATTTCCACAAAGACTTGGTCATCGTTCAAGTTAGCTTCAACAGCAGTCAAGTTGATTTCAGCCACATAAGTTTCTGGAACATTGTAGTTCTTAGCTGTTTGTGGGTGAACTTGGCCGAGGAAGCCAAGTTCTTGACCGTCAAGAAGGATTGAGGCCGTACGACCTGGGTGCATGCTTGCCAATTCTTTGTTAGCAACAAAATCAACTGCCAAACCAAGTTTTTCAAACAAGGCTTCGACGATTCCTTTAGCATAGAAGAAATCAACTGGTGTTGCTTTGGTTTGGAAATCTTTTTCAGCAACCAATCCAGTCACTGCAAAGGCAAATTTTTCAACTTCATTTGGAAGCTCTTCTTTTGGATTACCCGGTTGTTCAAAGACTTTACCGATTTCGTAGATGGCAAGGTTGCTGTTTTTACGAGCGACGTTGTAGGCCACGGTATCAAGCATACCAGACACGACGTTTTGACGAAGGGCAGAGCGCTCAACAGACATTGGCCACATAAGCTCAGTCACATTTGTAGGGACAGTTGTAAATTCAACCGCTTTTTCAGGCGTCGTCAAAGCGTAAGAAATGATTTCTGACAAACCAGCACCTTCTGCGATGGTGCGAACTTGGCGACGGAGTTTTTGTGTCGCTGTCAACTCACCTGCAGTAGCACCAGCTTCTGGAAGGGTTGTTGGAAGTTTTTCGTAACCATAGATACGCGCAATTTCTTCAACCAAGTCAGCTTGAATTGAAATATCCCAACGACGACGTGGTACAGAAACTGTGAATTTATCTGCATTACCAGTTACAACAAAACCAAGTTTGGCAAAAACATCTTCAATGTCAGCGTAAGTCAATTCAGTTCCCAAGCGAGTGTTAACATAGCCAAGAGTTGTTGATACTTCAACGGGTTCAGTTGGGACAGAACCTGCAACCACTTGACCAGCAAGGACTTGTCCGCCAGCTAATTCAGTCAACATAGCGGCTGCGAAGTCAAGGGCTTCCGCCACTGTGTCATAGTTGATGCCTTTTTCAAAGCGTGATGAGCTTTCTGAACGAAGGTTAAGTCGTCCGCTTGTTTTACGAATTGATGTCCCGTCAAAGACCGCAGCTTCAAGGACAACGTTTTTAGAATTATCATCAATTTCAGTTGATTGACCGCCCATAACACCAGCAAGAGCAACGGGTTTGTTATCAACTGTGATGACCAAGTCACCGGCGACTAATTCACGTTCTTCACCATCAAGTGTTACTAGTTTTTCTCCTGCGACGGCCTCACGCGCCACGATAGCAGAGCCATCAAATTTATCCAAATCAAAGGCGTGCATAGGTTGCCCGTAAGTCAACAGCACGTAGTTGGTCACGTCAACCACGTTATTGATTGGACGGATGCCCGCGTTCATGAGTTTGTTTTGGAGCCATTGAGGACTTGGTGCGATGGTCACATTTTCAACTACGCGCGCCATATAAGTCAAGACCTTGTCAGACTTGATAGCTACAGAAATCTTGTCGGCTGCTTTTTCAGCTACTTCTGTCACATTTTTTTCTTCAAAATGAACGTCCTTGCCGTAGATGGCAGCCACTTCATGGGCGACACCACGCATAGAAAGAGCGTCCGCACGGTTAGGCGTGATGGACAATTCGATGATTTCGTCATCCAAGTCAAGATATGGGAAAATGCTGTCGCCAGGCACGGCATCTTCAGGCAAAATTTGGATACCATCTGAAAATTCTTTCGGAATAATGCTGTCTGGTAAGCCAAGTTCTTGGAGGGAACAAATCATTCCGAGAGATTCCATGCCACGGATTTTCCCTTTTTTGATTTTGTAGTTGTCAGCGATACGAGCACCTGGCACCGCAACGATAACCTTGATGCCTGCCTTAACATTTGGGGCACCGCAGACGATTTGGCGAGGTTCTTCATCTCCAGTGTCCACTTGGCAGAGGTGCAAGTGTGTTTCAGGCACATCTTCGCAAGACAAAACGTGTCCTACGATCAATTTTGACAAGCCTTCTGCTGGTGTTTCCACACCTTCTACTTCGATACCTGTCGTTGACATTTTTTCAGCAAGTTTAGCCGTTGTGACATCTACATCGACCAACTCTTTTAACCATTTGTATGATACTAACATGTAATCTCTTTCTTAATATTTTTTCTTTACTATACTTTCTTTAAGTAGTGCGGACGGAAGCGACCTCCTACGGACGGAAGGTAAAAGCTACGCTTTTTCTATCTGCCACCTTTGACAGTCACTCCCCTGACTGTCAAAGCATTCCTAATTTGAGCCAAAGTCTCCAAATTTCCGTTTTTAGTGGTAACAATGTTATCACTAAAAATTTCACCACGACGAAAAATATTTTGTGGGGTTCGCTTCGCTCACGATCGCTGCGCTACTTTTATTTGAAGTTTATTTTAAGCGTTTTTTGAGCAACCAATCGGTGTCTACTTTGTCTCCAACTGGGAATTGGTGTTCGGCGAATTTTTCAAAGCCGAATTTTTGATAGAGGGCTTGCGCTTTGTGATTATGTTCCCAGACGCCTAGCCATACCCAGTCTAGTCCAGACTGTTCAGCCAAGTCCATTGCGAATGCAAAGGTGGCTTTACCAAGTCCCTGACCTTGAAAGGCTTGTAGTAAATAAATTCGTTGCACTTCAAAAGCATTTTCTAGTTCATGCTCGGTTTGTTGACTGCCCCAATTGACCTTGAGGTAACCAGCTAAGTCATCTCCAAAATAAACAAGATAAGTTGCTGATTCAGGATGACTGACTTCCGCTTCTAATACTGGCAGAGCGTAAGCCTCATCAAAGAAGGTTTGCAGTTGCTCTTCCGTATTGGCATGATCAAAAGTTTCTCGGAAGGTCTGCTCTGCTATTGCCTGCAAATCCTCAACATCTTCAAGACCAGCTCTTTTAAAAATAATTTCAGCCATAACTTAGAACTGCTCTGTGAATCGGACATCACCTTGATAGAAGCCGCGGATGTCGTTGATTCCATAGCGGAGCATGGCGATACGTTCTTGACCTAGACCGAAGGCAAAGCCAGAGTACTTTTCTGAATCAACGCCAGACATTTCCAAAACGCTTGGGTGAACCATACCGGCACCGAGGATTTCAATCCAACCTGTTTTCTTGCAGACGTTACAACCTTTACCGCCACATTTGAAACATGAGACGTCAACCTCAACGGATGGTTCAGTGAATGGGAAGTATGACGGACGAAGACGGATTTTGCGGTCAGCACCAAACATTTTTTGTGAAATCAATTCAAGAGTCCCTTTAAGGTCACCCATTGAGATGTTTTCACCGACAACCAAGCCTTCGATTTGGTGGAATTGGTGTGAGTGAGTGGCATCGTCAGTATCACGACGGAAAACGCGTCCTGGCGAGATCATTTTCAAAGGACCTTTAGAAAAATCGTGTTTGTCCATTGTACGCGCTTGAACTGGTGATGTGTGTGTGCGAAGCAAAATTTCTTCTGTGATGTAGAAAGTATCTTGCATATCACGTGCAGGGTGATCTTTTGGCAAATTCATGCGTTCGAAGTTGTAGTAGTCTTGCTCAACTTCGTAACCATCAACGACTTGGAAGCCCATGCCCAAGAAAATATCTTCAATTTCTTCGCTGGTTTGTGTCAACACATGACGGTGACCAAGGTTCATTTGGCGACCTGGCAAAGTCACATCAAGACTTTCTGATTCCAACTGTGCCTGAATTTTGGCTGCTTCAACAATTTTAGCTTGCTCTTCAAAGGCTGATGTCAAGACATCGCGCACTTCATTGACTTGTTTCCCAACGACAGGACGAAGGTCATTTGACAAATCTTTGAGCCCTTTAAGCAATTCTGTCAAAGAGCCTTTTTTACCCAAAACGGCAACACGCAAATCTTGCAATTCTTTGGCGTGATTACCATTCATTTCTTTCAATTTTGCTTGAGTCGAAACTTTCAACTCTTCCAATTGTGATTGTAAATCCATTTTTCCTCCAAACATTTGACCATCTGACTAACAAAAAAACGTGCCAATACTCCTTCATCGGAGCGTTGACACGCGGTACCATCCGTTTTTATCTGATAATCAGACCTTAATTTACAGTCTTTTTGCGAGTGAATTCGACCAATTTTCACTGATTGAGCTTTCAGTCACGGCTCAACTCCCTGGACAGCTTCCCTTGATGTACTAGTCTCACAGACCGATATTCAATTGATATTATTTTACCAAAACTTTAACCATTCTGCAAACCCAAATCAAATTGATAGCGCTGACTACCCATGTTTTCTGCTGTCGCTACAATGCTCATTCCTCTTAAACAAAGTCTGCGAAGCCTTATGCTACCGATAAATTTCTCTTACTTTTATGAAAATAGCTGAGCTCCTCAACTTATTTGATGATAGCAACCATTACCAAAAGGCAGAAGACAACTATTTTCGTCCTCAGTCTTTTGTTTTTTCCGTCTAATTTTTCGAAACCTCGCCATTAGCATAGTTAAAGGTCAAACCAGGTTGAACGTTTGGCACAAAGACATTAAATTCCAAACTTCCATCCGAAGATTTAGCCTCCAAATGCGTTCCAGATGCCAAAATATTATTGCCATCGTAGATAAGCGTCACTCGGTAACGAACGCGTTTATTATTATCAAGTGCCTTTCGAACCTGTGTTTCATAATAATTCTGACCTGTCGATGTTGATGAATTGGCCTCATTAGCCCAAGCTGCTTGGGTAGCAATATTTTTAGGATTGCTAGTTGACGCATCAAATCCTCTGAGGTTTCCAACCAGAGCATAGCCAATCAAATGACCACGGTCCACCGCATGGCTATATGAACCACTGAGATTTTGCAACTGATGCCAACCAGCAGGCTTCCAATAAGTTGACCCATTACCAGTTTCTTCACGGCTTCGGTATTGACGCGTTGATTTTGCCAGTAAAGCATTGGCAACTGTCGGAACCGTTTCGCCTTGAACTGTCTTCGTTTGGTTATTGGCATAGGGAGCACTTGAAACTTTAGCATTCAGGTCGTTCTTATTTCCATTGACGATATAAGCACCAGCTTTGTTCCAAGTTACCGCTTTGCCTAGTTGTTGCTTCACGGATACTGTCATAACCGAACTTGCTAGACTCTCTGTCGGTGCATCATCACTAGCCGATGATTGATTTGAGGTTACCTTGACCTGACTACTTGAAGTCTTACTCTGATTAACAACTAAATGAGCGACTTGCTTAATGGGACTAGAATCTGGGATTGCATTCGATTGTGATAAAAAGACTGCCCCCGCAGAAAGCCCCGCGATAATGAGCGACGTGATAGACGCCACTTGTTTTTTCTTAGCCATAATTTCCCCTCAAATAAGACTACTACTGCCCTGTAAATTTAGCAATGATGGCTGACCATTTGCTTGGTGAGAGGATAGCGAAAGCATTTTTTCCATCACCAAAAGCAGCATAGCCTAATATCAAACCGATAGCTAGAAAGATTAAGCAAAGAATAACAACAATTAAAATCAAGACAAGTTGTTTGAGTACGTATTGTCCACCGCTGTTCATGATTAAGCCTCGCTTACACGTTTAATATTGGCACCAAGTTTTGCTAATTTTTCATGGAATTGGTAATAACCACGATCCAAATGCGTCAATTTACCAACAGTCGTTGTTCCTTCTGCTACCATACCAGCTAAAATCAAGGCTGCACTAGCACGTAAATCTGTTGACATCACTGGAGCACCTTGAAGTTTTTGACCGCCGTGAACCATGGCAGTATCACGAAGAATCTCAGTGTGCAATCCCATACGACGCATTTCTTCCAAATGTTGGAAACGATTTTCGAAAACTGTCTCAACCATTGTAGATTCCCCCTTGACCACAGCCATCAAGGCAGTGAATTGCGCCTGCATATCTGTTGGAAATCCTGGGTACGGTAAGGTTTTAACCGTAACTGGTTTTAGTGACGCTGTATTAGCTTTGATGCGAATACCGCCATCTTCTTCGATCACTTCAACACCCATTTCAATCAATTTAGCCAGTAGCGGACGATTGTGTTCCCAAATAGCATCTTTAATCAAAACATCGCCATTTGTCATGGCAGCTGCGACCATAAAAGTACCTGCTTCAATACGGTCTTGAACCACATCATGCTCAGCACCGTGGAGACTCTCAACACCAGTAATCATCAATGTTTCAGTACCAGCACCCTTGACGTCTGCTCCCATTTTGTTCAATAGCAGAGCTAAGTCTACGATTTCAGGTTCACGAGCAGCATTTTCAATGACAGTAACACCATCAGCCAAGGTTGCCGCCATCATCAAGTTTTGAGTCGCACCAACTGAAGGGAAATCCATATAAATTTTAGTCCCCTTAAGGCGGTCTGCTACTGCTGTAATATCACCACCAGTTTGAGTGATGGTCGCACCCATCGCTTCCAAACCTTTCAAGTGAAGGTCAATCGGACGACTACCAATCGTACAACCACCTGGCATAGAAACTTGAGCATGCCCGTTACGAGCTAAGATTGGTCCCAAGACAACGATTGAGGCACGCATTTGACTGACGTACTCATATGGCGCTACATCAAGAATATCCCCTGAAGCATCCACAAGAACTTCATTTTTGGCTTCGTCAAAATCCACGTCAATATCAAGTCCACGAACAACGTTGTTCATGGTATAAACATCTGACAAAATTGGAACATTGCGCAAGCGCGTTTGACCTTCCTTAGGTAAAATTGTTGCAGCTAGCAATGGCAAGACTGCATTTTTTGCTCCTTCAATGACAACTTCACCTTGAAGACGGGTATTGCCACCTTCAACAATGATTTTATCCATAATAAAATTTTCTCCATTCTTTTAACAATAGTAAATTGATTATACCATAGTTTCCCTCAGTTTTCTCTTATCGGAACGCGAAAAACAGACTTTGACTGACTTGAATCACTTCAATCAAAAAATGGCTGATAAGATAACCAATCGCAATACTCAATAATAAAATAAAAATATTGAGACGTGTTATATTCTCAGGAGACACCTTAATCAGCTTAGACCAATCAAACAATTGTCGAAGGAGTTGATTAACCAGTGTAATAAACAATAAGTGACTAACTAAAGTCACGATAGACATTATCATTTCCATGCTTCTATTATAACAAAATTTGCCAAATACCAAAATGAGGATAAGAGAAGAAACTTAGCAGCATCCAAAGAGCAAGTAAGCATCATATAGATACTTGCTCGACTCCTGGAAGGCAGGACAACAAAAAACTAAGCAACGACTGTTACTTAGTTTTCTCTTATTTGCTACCAACGCTAAGACGGTTGAGGGCGCGTCGAAGGGCAACTTGTGCTCTACGAACTTCATCAATATCATGCGTTGTTTGACCATGCTCAAGTTCACGTTCGGCGCGTAACCTAGCACGTTCAGCACGGCTGACATCAATATCACGTTCACGCTCAGCCGAATCGGCAACGATAGTGACAAGATTGTCTTTCATTTCAAGAATGCCACCGTTAATAGCAACCCAGTCCACGTGACTATCATCATCAATACGACGAATTTTCATCTCGTGAACAGTCAAAGGTGCGATGATACTGATGTGATCTGGTAAAATCCCCATCTCACCATCTGGCGTCTTAACTGAAATAAAATTTGCATGGTGATCATAACGAACACCGTCTGGTGTAACTACCTGAACGGTCATATATACCATAGTATCACCTCATTAGTAGTTCATTGATTTTGCTTTTTCAATAACATCTTCGATACCACCAACCATACGGAAGGCATCTTCTGGAAGATCATCATGTTTACCTTCCAAGATTTCCTTGAAGCCACGAACTGTTTCTTCAACTGGAACGTATGAACCTGGTTGACCTGTAAATGTTTCGGCAACGTTAAAGTTTTGTGACAAGAAGAATTGGATACGACGAGCACGACCTACCAAGGTCTTTTCTTCATCTGACAATTCATCCATACCAAGGATGGCAATGATGTCTTGCAATTCACGATAACGTTGAAGGACACGTTGAACTTCTGTGGCAACAGCATAGTGTTCTTCCCCAACAATTTCAGGAGCGAGGGCACGTGATGATGATGCCAATGGGTCAACGGCTGGGTAAATACCCATTTGCGTCAATTTACGTTCCAAGTTGGTTGTCGAATCCAAGTGAGCGAAAGCTGTCGCTGGCGCTGGGTCAGTATAGTCATCGGCTGGCACATAGATGGCTTGGATAGAGGTAACAGAACCTTTTTTGGTTGATGTAATACGTTCTTGCAATTGCCCCATTTCAGTAGCCAAGGTTGGTTGGTAACCAACGGCTGATGGCATACGACCAAGAAGGGCTGACACTTCAGAACCTGCTTGGGTGAAACGGAAGATGTTATCGATGAAGAGCAGCACGTCTTGACCTTCCACATCACGGAAGTATTCGGCAATGGTCAAGCCGGTAAGAGCAACACGCATACGTGCTCCAGGTGGCTCATTCATTTGACCGAAGACCATGGCTGTCTTTTCGATAACACCAGATTCTTTCATTTCCCAGTAAAGGTCATTCCCTTCACGGGTACGTTCCCCAACACCGGTAAATACTGAGATACCACCGTGTTCTTGGGCAATGTTGTGAATCAATTCTTGGATAAGAACGGTTTTACCAACACCGGCACCGCCGAAAAGTCCAACTTTACCACCTTTGAGGTAAGGGGCAAGAAGATCAATAACTTTGATACCAGTTTCAAGGATTTCTGATGATGTTGATAATTCATCAAAAGCTGGTGCTTTTTTGTGGATTGGTTGACGTTCTACGTCATCGCCAAATGGTTCTTCAAGGTCGATAGCGTCACCAAGGACATTGAAAACACGACCAAGGGTTTCTTTACCTACTGGTACGCTGATAGCACGACCAGTGTCAAGAACTTCCATTCCACGAGTAAGCCCATCAGTTGATTCCATAGCGATGGTACGCACAAGACCGTCACCAAGTTCTAGAGCAACTTCGAGAACGATTTTTTGTGCTTTATCGCCATTTTTATAAACAATCAATGCATTATTAATCTCAGGAAGTTTGTCGCCAGTAGCGAATGCCACGTCAACGACAGGACCTACAACCTGAGCAATTTTGCCTGAGCTCATGTATTTCTCCTTTTAAGATTTTTAGTTACAGAAAAAGTTTATTCAAGTGCGTTTGCACCAGCAACGATTTCTGTGATTTCTTGTGTGATTGCAGCTTGACGGGCGCGGTTATATTGGATGGTCAAGTCACTGATAACGTTTTTGGCGTTATCAGTGGCAGTTTGCATGGCTGTCATTCCGGCTGCATGCTCTGCTGTTTTGGCATCAATAATCGCTCCATAAATCAAGCTTTCAGTGTATTGTGGCAAGAGCTGTTCCAAAATCACTTCACGATTTGGTTCCAACTCAAAACCAGTAATCACTTTATCCTCGGATGCTTCTTCCGCATCCAATTCAGTAATTGGAAGCATCTGTTGCATACGAACTTGACTTGTCAAGCTGTTCACATGGTGATTATAACAAACGTAGAGTTCATCAAAGAGTTCATTTTTATACATTTCAATAGATTGTGAAATGATTTGACCAACTTGATCGAAACTTGGTTGATCTTCTAAGCCACGCAATTCAAAGGCAACATTGATACCACGTGCTTTAAAGAAATCTGAACCTGTCCCACCGATTGAAATAATCGCATAATCATCTTTACCTGTATGATACTCATGAATAGTATCCATCATGGCTTTCAAGATTTTCGAATTGTAACCACCAACGAGACCTTTATCAGATGTAATCACGATATACCCTGTTTTCTTAACAGAACGAGATACCAACATCGGATTGTCAGAACCTGAAACCAGTTCAGACTTCAATAGGTCAGTTGTAATTTGGCGAATCTTTGATGCGTAAATTTGAAAGTCTTTTGCAGATTGCTCTGATTTAACAAGTTTTGCAGAGGATACCATTTGCATGGCACTTGTGATTTTACTTGTCTTCTCAGTTGAGATGATTTTTTCTTTAATTTCGCTAAGAGAGCCTGCCATATGTGAACCCTCCTATTTATTTAAACTGTGATTGATCTTTGAAAGCTTGGATAGCAGCATTCAATTCTGCTTCTTCTGGTAAATCTTTAGTTGTACGGATTGTTTCAAAGATGTTTTCATAATGTGCATCGAAGTAATCATAAAGAGCTTCTTCAAATGCCAAAATGTCATTAACTGGCACATCATCCAAGAATCCATGTGTCAAAGCATACAAAATCACAACTTGTTTTTCAACTGAGAGTGGTTTGTGCAATGGTTGTTTCAATACTTCCACTGTACGACGACCACGGTTCAATTTAGCTTGTGTTGCAGCATCCAAATCTGAACCAAATTGCGTAAAGGCTTCAAGTTCACGATATGATGCAAGGTCCAAACGAAGTGTACCTGCAACGCGTTTCATAGCTTTGATTTGGGCAGCACCACCAACACGAGATACTGATGAACCAGCATCAATGGCTGGACGAATACCTGAGTTGAATAGGTTTTCTTGCAAGAAGATTTGTCCATCAGTAATTGAGATAACGTTTGTGGCGATGTAGGCTGAAATATCACCTGCTTGAGTTTCGATAAATGGAAGGGCAGTGATTGAGCCACCACCTAGCTCATCAGAAACTTTGGCAGAACGTTCCAATAGACGGCTATGCAAGTAGAAAACATCCCCTGGGTAAGCTTCACGACCTGGTGGACGACGAAGAAGAAGGGAAAGTTCACGGTAAGCTACGGCTTGTTTTGAAAGATCATCATAGACAATCAAAACATGTTTACCATTGTACATAAATTCTTCAGCCATTGCTACACCAGCATAAGGAGCGATGTAAAGCAACGGAGATGGTTGTGAAGCAGAGGCTGTCACAACGATTGTGTAATCAAGAGCACCGTATTTACGAAGTGTTTCAACTTGTGTACGAACTGTTGATTCTTTTTGACCAATCGCTACATAAATACAAATCATGTCTTGACCTTTTTGGTTCAAGATAGCATCGATAGCGACTGATGTTTTACCTGTTTGACGGTCACCGATAACCAATTCACGTTGACCACGTCCGATTGGAACCAAAGCATCAATAGCTTTAAGACCAGTTTGGAGCGGTTCAGAAACTGATTTACGTTGCATAACGCCAGGAGCAGGTGTTTCAACTGGACGAGCTGCTGTTGTTTTAATATCACCAAGTCCATCGACTGGTTGTCCGAGTGGATTAACAACACGTCCGATAAGTGCTTCCCCTACTGGCACTTCCATGATTTTACCAGTACGTTTTACTTCATCACCTTCACGAATTTCTGAAAAATCCCCAAGGATAATGATACCTACATCATTTGACTCCAAGTTTTGAGCCATACCGAAGGCACCATTTGAAAATTCAAGAAGTTCACCACTCATGGCATTATCCAAACCACGAGCACGTGCGATACCATCACCGATATAAGTGACAACACCAGTTTCTGTGACGTCAAAATTTGGCTGGAAGTTTTCAATTTGCTTTTTAATTAAAGCGCTAATTTCTTGTGCATTAATTGCCAAAAGTCACACCACTTTCTATTTTAATTTCATTTTGAATTGACGCAATTGGCTACGAACACTAGCGTCAATTACTTTATTGTTTGCGTTGATGATAAATCCACCGATAATAGATTCGTCAACGACTTCAACTAAACGTCCATTTTCGATGGCAAGTTTGTCTTTTGCGACTTCGAAAATACGCTCTTTTTGTTTTTTTGTTAAAGCGACAGCAGTTGTCACCTTAACATCAAATGTGTCCGTTTCGTGGATAAATTTATCTTGAACTGATGTCAAGATTGCCAACAAAAGAGACTCACGTTCATTTTGCAAAATTACCTCAAGAAAATTGTTCATATAGACTGAACTAGACTCTTGAAATAACCTAACAAATTTTACTTTTTCTGCATGTGGAACAGCTAAGCTTGATAAGACATCATCAAGACCACTTGTTTCAAAAACACTCACTAAAGCTGCAACATCTTCTTGAACAGACTCAACTTGGTTGTTCTCGATAGCAACTTCAACAAGACTCTTAGAATATTGCTCAACTAGAGCTTGTGTTTTCTTGTCCATTAGGCATCTCCTAGCTTATCAAGGTAGCTATCAATGAGATGGCTTTGGGCTTCTTTGTCAAGATTTTTTGTCATGATTTTTTCAGCTAACAATACTGTTAAATCAGAAACTTCACCTTTGACACCAGCAAGTGCTTCTGCTTTACTTTGTGCAATATCTTGGTTAGCCTTTTCTTTCAAGCGATCTGCTTCTGCTTTAGCTTCAGCAATAATTTGATCACCTTTTGCTTGACCAGTTTCTTTTGCACTTTCAATGATTTCACCTGCATCATCTTTAGCTTGAGACAACTCTTTTTCACGTTTTGCTGCGTATTCCTCAGCTTCTTTACGAGCAGATTCTGCAGAATCGATATCGTTGGCAATTTTTTCGGCACGAGCTTCAAAAATTCCAGTAATTTGATTCCAAGCAAACACTCGAGTAAGAACGAGTAAGAGGATTACTGAGCCGGTAACAATGATAATGTCACCTAAGGTTGTACTATTAAAAAGTATTGACATAATTCTCCCCTCTCTTTCTATTCTTCACCATTAACTTTGTTGGAAATGTAGCTTGAGCTCAAAATGATAAAGACATACGCTTGGATAAAGCCAATGAAGACTGAGAAGGCTGTCCATGCAATGTTAATAATAAATGCAATTGGACCTGTAAAGGCATTGACTTTTGCAAGTTCAAGAATCAATGACATTACAACTTCACCAGAGTAAATATTACCAAACAAACGCAAAGCAAGTGAGGCAACATTTGTCAATTCTTCCAAGATATTCATTGGGAGCATACCAGGCATTGGTTCAAGGAAACCTTTAAGGTAACCTAGGAAACCACGTTTTCGAATTCCTTCAACGTGACAGACAACTGCGATGAGCAATGACAAAGTCAAAGTCACACCGAAATTAGCTGTTGGAGAAGTCCAAAAATTGTAGTCTTTTGTTTCGAGTTTTGTAAGTAGACCAATCATGTTTGATGTTAAGACAAAACCAAAGATAACAAACATTAATAAGCTATAGTTATTAGTGTAGCCACCGAGATTTTGCTTAATGGTACTATTTACAAGTTCAAAAACATACTCAAGGACATTCTGTTTTCCTTTTGGTTTCAAAGTCATCTTACGACTAGCCCAGAAAACTAATACGAAAACAATAGTGACTGCAAGAAGAGACATCGCAAGGATTGTTAAGTCAAAGTCAAGACCTAAAAAAGATACGGTTGGATTACTAGTTGATTCCAAACCTCATCCCTCCTTTTTGCTCTAAATTGAGTTTATTTCACAATGAATGTGAAGGCGAAGAGAACGAAGAAAGTACCTTCGATAAAGGCAACACCAGTGAACATCAATGTTTGCAATTTGCTGAACATTTCTGGTTGACGAGCAGCTGATTTGGCGATGTTGGCAACCAAGATACCTTCACCAATAGAAACACCCATAACGGCAATACCGAGTGCTAAAATAGCTAAATTCATGATAGAATTCTCCTTTTAAAATTATTTTACTTCGTTATTTTAGACCTATTTTGGGTAGATGTCAACGAAATCATAAAAATGTTTGCGCTTTCTTAAACCAATCTTAACCTTTGTTTAGTTTTACTAGCGCCTTGATTTGTTTTGTTTTCATTTCCTCGCAAAACAAGAGCTATTCCCGAACGAAATAGCTCTACTTCTTTATAAATCTTGATATAATGCAATGTAGTCTTGACTAGCACTATCCCAAGAAAAGTCTCTAGTCATCGCTTGTTCTTGCAACTTACGCCAAGCGTCTTTGTGATTCTTGTAAGTATCTAAGGCGAAATCAAGTGTAGTAGTCATCCAAAAACCACTGAAGTTATTAAATGAAAATCCTGTTCCGCTACCAGTTACTGGATTGTAAGACTCAACGGTATCGCGAAGACCACCTACTTCATGAACCAATGGAAGCGTTCCATAGCGCATAGCCATCATTTGTGAAAGCCCACATGGCTCAAAGGCTGAAGGCATGAGGAAGAGGTCACAAGCAGCGTAAATTTGCTGTGCCAATTCTAGGTCAAATGTGATGTTGGCAGATAATTTATCTGGGTAATGTTGACCAAACCATGAAAATGCATTTTCATAATCAGCATAACCTGTACCAAGCACAACGATTTGCAAATCTCTTTTCAGAATATTGCTCAACTCATTGACCACCAAATCAAAACCTTTTTGGTCAGTCAAGCGTGAAACAATACCAATAAGAGGTACGTCATCACGGACTGGCAAACCAACACGTTCTTGCAACGCAGCTTTGTCCTTAGCCTTACCAGTCAAATCATCGACTGAGAAATGGGTAACCAAGTGTGGGTCTGTTTCTGGATTGAACAAATCAGTATCAATACCATTGACAATACCAGATAGTTTGCCAGATTCCATGCGCATGATTTGGTCAAGCCCCTTACCAAATGCAGGAGTTTTGATTTCTTCGGCATAAGATGGTGAAACAGTCGTCACACGGTCTGCGTAAAGCACTGCTGCTTTCATCCAGTTAAGGCAATCATTCCAGCGAAGAGTACCGTCTGCGTAACGTTCGTAACCGACACCAAAGAGTTCCCAAAGCATGCCTGGGTCAAACTGACCTTGGAATTCGATGTTGTGGATAGTAAAGACAGTTTTGATGTCTTTATAAGCGTTAATCCAGTGATATTTTTCCTTAAGCAAGAAAGGAATCATCCCTGTATGGTAGTCATGCACATGAAGAACATCTGGAATGAAATCAACTTTTTCCATGAGTTCAAGCGCAGCTAATTGGAAGAAGGCAAAGCGTTCACCATCATCCCAATCGCCGTAAACATGCCCACGGAAGAAATAATCATGATTGTCAATGAAGTAGAAAGTCACACCATCGCGGATAATCTTCTTCACACCAACATATACACGACGCCAGCCGAGTTCTGTGTAGAAGTACATAACATCTTCGACTTGGTCACCAAATTTAGCATCAACGACATCATAATAGGGGAGCACAACGGCAACCTCGTTACCGTTTTTAACAAGAGATTTAGGTAATGCCCCAATGACATCGCCTAAACCGCCTGTTTTGGCAAAAGGTGCACCTTCTGCCGCAACAAACATTATTTTCATTGAATCACATCCTCAACAATTTCAGTAGCTTTAGCAATAACAACTGGATTTTCTTTTGTACCGCGAATAGTTACGCCTGGTGCAATTGAAACGTTTTTATCAATGATGGCATTTTCAACAACTGCGCCTTCACCGATAATAACTTTAGGGAAAATGATACTGTTAACAACTTTTGAATTTTCTTTGACACGGCAGTTACGTGAAATGATTGAATGTTCAACATTTCCTTTAACAATACTACCAGATGCAAATTGTGCATTTTTAACAGTTGATTCGTTAGCAAAATATGTTGATTCTTCATTCTTAACTTTTGTATAAACCTTTTGATTTGAGTAAAGAAGTGAATAGAATTTTTGACTGTCAAGCATGTCCATGTTGGCATCATAATATGACTTGATAGATAAGATATTAGCAAGGTAGCCAGTGTATTCAAAGGCCAAAGCTTGGGCAGACACTGTCAAATCTTGAAGAAGATAGCGGAGCTTACGAGGCGCTTCTTTTTCAGCTTCTGCTTCCATTTGCTCAATCAACCAAGGTGTATTGACAATGTAGATACCAGCTGACATTTTTTCTGTTCCTTCATTGCTAGCTTCTGATTTGTGACCGACAACTGTGTCTGAATCATCAACTTCAAGAATATCATTAACAGAGGAAACAGCTTCTTTAGGCATTTTCTTATAAACAACTGTCAAATTGCGCTTGTTTGCATTGTGTAAATGAATAACTTGCGCCAAATCAATGTTGCAGAGGATATCGCAAGACATATAGATAGTTTGGTCAGATCCTGAACGTTTGAGATAAGTCAAAATTTGGTCATAGTAATCTTTATCTGCTGTTGAACTTTCCATACTTGCATTGTAGAATCCAAGGAAATAGTGGCTAAGCAAGGTATTGAGTCCCCATTCACGACCTGAACGAATGTGGTCAAAGATAGAACGGATATTTTGTCCACGGAAGATTCCATAGACGCTACGAACGCCGGCATTTGCTAGATTTGACAATTGGAAGTCAATGAGACGATATTTACCATCAAAAGGTAAGCTTGCCAAAGGACGTGTATCTGTTAAGCTTTCCATTTCATGAAAGCCAATTGTGCTTCCTAGGATTGCAGAATATTTATCAATCTTCATTTGGTACCCCCACTACTTCATTATAACCAACAACTTGCACTTCTTCTGTACCGTCAATGACGACACCTTCACCAATTTTGGCACCTTCACCAATAATAGCACGAGTGATTTTAGCACCTTCACCAATGATTGCACCACTCATGATAAATGAATCTTTGATTTCAGCACCTTCTTTAACTTGAACATTAGTTGAAAGAATTGAGTGATCTACTTTACCTGAAACAAAGCATCCATCAACAACCAGTGAATCTTTGACATCAGCTTTTTCAGTGATAAAGTTTGGTGGAGCAATCAAGTTTTTAGAGTAAATTTTCCATGAACGGTCACGGCTGTGAAGCTCATTGTCTTCACCAATGTATTCCATGTTTGCTTCCCAGAGTGATTGGATTGTTCCAACGTCTTTCCAGTAGCCTTTGAAGTTGTAAGTGTAAACACGTTCACCAGATTTAAGATAGGCTGGAATAACATTGTTACCAAAGTCAGACATATCAACATTGTTCTTTTCAGCATCAACTAACATCGTACGTAGGCGTTTCCAGTCAAAGATATAGATACCCATTGAAGCCTTAGTTGATTTTGGATGTTCTGGCTTTTCTTCAAACTCAACGATACGGTCATTTGAGTCTGTGTTCATGATACCGAAACGACTTGCTTCTTCAAGCGGCACATCAATAACAGCAACCGTTAGGCTTGCCATATTGTCTTTGTGTGTTTGGAGCATATCGTCATAGTCCATCTTGTAAATATGGTCACCTGACAAGATGAGAACATATTCTGGATTGATACTGTCAATGTAGTCAATGTTTTGGTAGATGGCATGGCTGGTACCTTGGAACCAACGGTTACCTTCAGTCGCTGAATAGGGCTGAAGAATTGTAGCTCCAGAATTGATGCCATCAAGTCCCCAAGATGAACCGTTCCCGATATGACTGTTGAGGGCTAGTGGTTGGTATTGCGTGATGACTCCGACATTGTTAATACCAGAGTTAGCACAGTTTGACAGTGCAAAGTCGATGATACGATAGCGTCCACCAAATTGTACTGCGGGTTTTGCAATACTTTGTGTTAATTTTCCGAGACGAGTTCCTTGTCCGCCTGCTAAGATAAGTGCCAACATTTCATTTTTCATAGATCGTTCCTTTCAGCGTTCTTTTCGTCTTTTTCTTTACGTTTACCTAGTCGTCGTTTTAGACGCCAAATACTTGCTCCTAAAGCCGGCAAGGTAAAGGTTAGGGTTTGTTGATAGTCTTTCCATAGCCCTGCTTTTGTTTTTGTTACAGGATTACCTTCTTTCCAAGTACCTCCAAATTCACTCATTTCAGTATTTAATACTTCTTCATAAAGACCTGCTATCGGTAAACCAATTGTAAACTGGCGACGCTCAACAGGAGTTGTATTAAAAACGCAGACTAACAGATTTCCTTTTTTATCTTTTCGGATAAAGGATAAAACAGATTCATCTTTATTGTCAGCATCGATAATCTCAATTCCATCGTAGGAATCATCGATTTGCCAAAGAGCTTTGTGCTCCTTGTAAAATTGGTTGAGGTGGCTGGTAAAGCCTTGCATTTTTAGGTTCAACTTATCTTCTAAGTTGCCCCATTCCAATTCATGGTTATACTTCCATTCCAAAAATTGTCCAAATTCACTTCCCATAAAGAGCAATTTCTTTCCTGGGTGGCAAACTTGATAGGTGTAGAGATTGCGCAAGCCTGCAAATTGATTGTAGCGGTCTCCCCACATCTTATGCATCATACTCTTTTTACCATGGACAACTTCATCGTGTGAGAATGGCAAAATGAAATTTTCATTGAAGCAGTACATGAAACTGAAGGTCACAAGATTGAAATCATACTTGCGGTAGTATGGATCTTCTTCATAATATCGCAAAATATCATTCATCCAGCCCATGTTCCATTTGTAGTCAAAACCTAAACCATCTTCTTCCAAAGATTTGGTGATAGGCGTCGCTGCCGTTGACTCTTCTGCAATCATCATGACATCTGGATGGCGATACTTGATGATACCATTTAGACGGCGTAGGAAATTGTAGCCCTCTAGGTTACGATTTCCACCGAAAACATTTGGTGTCCATGGTCCTTCATCGTAATCACGATAAAGCATATTACTTACAGCATCAACACGAATACCATCAATATGGTAGTATTCAATCCAGAACAGAGCACTTGAAATCAAGAAAGATTGCACCTGATTCTTGCCTAAGTCAAAGTTGAGAGCTCCCCAGCGGTAATTGTGAGCGCGGTCGCTATCTTGATATTCATAGGTTGCAGTCCCGTCAAAATAAGCTAAGGCATCATCATTTTGAGTGAAATGTCCAGGAACCCAGTCAACAATGACACCGATATTATTCTTGTGACAGACTTCTACAAAATCTTGGAATTCTTCTGGTGTCCCGTAGGTATGTTCAAAAGCAAAGTAGCCCATCAACTGATAGCCCCAACTCATATCCAGAGGGTGTGCCATCAGTGGCATGAATTCAACATGTGTGTAATTCATTTTAACCAAGTAAGGGACCAACTCATCTTTCAATTGTGAGAAAGTCATTGGTTTACCTGACTCATCATTTTTCCAAGAACCTGCGTGAACTTCATAAATGCTAACGGGACGCTCTTTGAAACCTAGTCGCTTACGACGTCCCATCCAGAGACCATCTGTCCATTTACGGTCTGAAAGTGTTTTGACGACTGCACTTGTTCCTGGGCGTTTTTCCATATAAATGGATACTGGATCGATTTTTTCAACCTGTTGACCACCTTGTCTTTGAACAAGATATTTGTAGAGTTGACCTGCTTTAGCCAAATCTGTGCGAACTTCCCAAACACCCGCTTCATTTTTGGTCATAGCAAGAGCATTTTCTCGCCAATTGGTAAAGTCGCCAATCACCCACACTTGCTCAGCATTGGGTGCCCATACCCTAAAATAGTAATAGTCAGGATTTTCTTCATCCTGATGAACACCAAAATACTCTTGAATATGGAAATTTTCTCCTGTTCCAAAAGTATAGAGACTCTCTTCGTTCATCTACTTACCTCTTTTTCCCTCAAAGCCATGAAAATAGTATAAAAGTGATGAAAATAAATGTGATACAAGCCATTTGTAATTATTTTCATCCCTACTATTTTTCTGCAAATCGTTTCCTCAAGACTAATCACAAACGATTAATCTAACAAAAAAATAACCTGAGAAAACTCAGATTATTCCGTAATATCAAGGATCATAACTGATAAATCTTCCAAAGTTGATTTATCGTGGCTTGTTTTTTTATGATTTGACATTATTATACCACTTTCAATTGGTTTTTGCAAGCGTTTTCCAGTACTATTGAAAACGATTTCTATTTTTTTATCATCTTCAATGGTATACTTGACAAAACCTGTGCCACTTTCTGCTTCTTCAACGAAAACATGCTTTCGAATATCTTCATAGGTTGGGTATGAGAAATATGGTGTCTTGGTTTTCCAAGCAATCATTTTTCTCATAAAATCAATCGTTGTTTTGTAGGTCGTCACATGTTCCCAGTTGATTTGGTTAACGTTGTCTGGAGCATTGTAAGCATTCATGGCTCTTTCGCGGTCTGCCTGTGTCAATTGTCCATTGTTACCAGTTGGGAAGAGTTTAGTGCGTAGAAACTCCTGCCCGATTTGCATGAAGGACATCCCTTGCATCAATAGATTCATAGCGCCAGCCAATTCAACTCGGTGACGGTGCTGCTCAGCATCATCCTCTGGATGTAAAGCTAGTAGAAGGTCGTTAAGGTTATAATTGTCATGAGCCTCCACGTAATTAACAACCTGTTCTGGAGCTAGATAAGAAGAAAGCTCATCACTTCCTAGCACAGCCTTAGCAATCTTGTCTTCTGTCGCCTCACCTGACACGAAACCTCGTTTAAAATCACCGTAGACTTCTGCACCTTTAACCGCATTTCGTTGGTCATCATTGAAAAAACCAATTCTTGGCATGAGGCGAGCGTTGTCTTTCTTAGCTTTTTGTTCTGGAGCAAGGCCTGTTCCCATATCCCATCCTTCACCAAAAATCAGAATACGTGGGTCAATTTTATCAACTTCCGCACGAATACGATTCATCGTCTCAACATCATGGAGCCCCATAAGGTCAAAACGGAAACCGTCAATGTTGTATTCCTTAGCCCAATATAGAATTGAGTCAATCATGTATTTGCGGTACATTTCCTTTTCGCTGGCCGTTTCATTACCACAACCAGAGCCGTTTTGGAAAGTGCCGTTAGGATTCATACGATAATAATAATCGGGAACGGTCATTTGGAAGGCTGAATCAGTTGATGAGAAGGTATGATTATAAACCACGTCCATGATAACTCCTAGCCCTGAATCATGATAATCTTGAATTAATGATTTTAATTCCAGGACACGTGTCGCAGGTTCATGTGGATTAGAACTGAAACTAGCCTCAGGAACGTTATAGTTTTCTGGATCATAACCCCAGTTGTAAGCATAGTTACCATCTGAGTCAAAATTTTGATGGTGGTCGAAAATCGGTTGCAACTGAACGTAATTGACACCCAAACTTCTCACATAATCAAAACCTGTCACGTCTCCAAAACGGTTTCGTGTGCCTGATTCGTGGAATCCTTTGAATAGACCACGATTTTCAGGAGATACCCCTGAAGTTTCAGATTTTGAAAAATCTCTGATGTGTGTTTCATAAATGACAGCTTGATTAGGATTGTCCAACCGCCAAAAGGCTTCTTTACCGTGTTTGACCTCAAAATGCTCTGGTTTCAGATGGTGGCTGGCAACAACAATCGAACGACGACCGTTGGCTGTCGTCGCGATGGTGTAAGGGTCTCTAGTATCTGAGAAAGTTCGTTTACGGTGATAAACTCGGTAGCAATAAGCCTGGTAATTCAAATCTCCCTGAACCGTAGTAGACCAAAGTCCAATCGTATTATGCTCGTGATGATTTGGGTTGATTTGTTCTCCCCGCGTCATGGTAATGACACGATGAACGCTGGCTGATTCATCTGTTGAGTTATATAGAACTAATTCAACTCGCTCTGCTGTCGGTGCCCAAAGGCGAAAATCGGTCTGCGTCTCTTGGTAAGAAAATCCTAGCCATCCATCAAACCCCCATTTACGGTCAAAAGCTCTGCTATTTACCGCCATATCAAAAGCACGAGGCTGACGACGGCTGTAAGCATGACTGGCAACTGCCGCTTGTCGAGAGTAATAAACCGTGTCATCTCCTTCAATCAGCCACACTTCCTTCTTAGCATCGCCCTGAGTCAAATCAATCCGAAATTCACTGCTGTGGTGATTCCAGTGCTGGTCTTTGACAATGACATAACAGTGGGCCAAAAAGAAAGGCAGAGGAAATGACACCTTAGCCATGGCACCGAAACTATCGAATCGTGAAAAATAGCTGTCGCTACCTTCCTTACCATCCCGCCAAGTCCACAAACTCAGCTTAAAATAATTACTGTGACGACTATGATAATGAATTAAAACGGAATTATCCATCCTTTAGTTCTCCTCTGCAACTTCTAAATCTTCTACTTCATGAGAGAATTTTTGTGCAATAGCTTCGCGCGCCAAGACTTCTGGGTCAAGTAACAAAGCATCGTCTGAAATCTCGTCTGTATCCGCATAGAATGTGATATGATTCTTCAAATTTTCAAGCACAATCGGTGCGTCGCCACCGTATTCACCGTCCAAATTGATCATCATTTGTTGATCAGACTGGGGTTCAATATTGATATAGCTTGTCTTAATGTACTCGATACGAGGATCGTTGATGTGTTTGCCACCAGCTAGAACTAGACGAATCAAGTGAAGAATTTCAATCAAATTGGCTGTTTTGACAAGGATTAAAGTGAACTTTCCATCGTCCAACTTGGCATCGGGCGCAATGGTTTCAAAGCCTCCGACAGAATTGGTGATGGCTGCAAAAATCATTGACACTTCACCATCAAACACACCATCATCATGGGTGATCTTTACTGGGACTTTACTGACACGTGGCAATAGCTCTGCCCCTTTTGCCAAATAAGCCAAGTAACCAAAAGTCGTTTTCAACTGACTTGGGACGCTGTAAGTCAACTCAGTCAAGGAGCCAGCCGCAGCAATATTGATAAAGTAGACTTCACCACGCGCACGACCAATGTCCATTTTGACCATTTGATTTTTACCAATCAGTTTGGCTGCTTCAACAGGATTTCCGCGAGGAACTTTCAAAGCACGCGCAAAATCGTTGGTTGTTCCCGTTGGGATGATAGCCACTTTAGGACGTTTGGGAAGTGGAGCAATACCATTCACAACCTCATTGATTGTGCCGTCACCGCCAGCTGCAATCACCAAATCAAAGCCAGCCTTAGCTGCTCGTTTAGCCTCATCTCGTGCCGAATTAGGAGCCGGTGTCGTCTGAAATGCTGATGTTTCATAACCGAAACCTTCCAAAATATCCAAAACCTCAGCCACATTTTTCTTCATGATTTCTTGACCAGATGTCGGATTGTAAATCAAACGTGCTTTTTTATGTTTTTTCATCCTATTTCTCCTATAAATTGAGCAACCAGTCCTCACCTCGGACGTCGATTCCCAATTCTTGTGCCTTAGCTAACTTGCTTCCTGCATCACTGCCAGCTACAACTAGGCTGGTTTTTTTAGAGACACTGCCTGTTACCTTGGCACCCAAATTTTGCAATTTTTCCTTGGCCTCATTGCGGGTCATTTGTTCTAATTTTCCTGTTAAAACGACGGTCATTCCTGATAACTGCGCGTCTGCTTCTACTTTTTTACCTAGGTAGACCAAGTTGACGCCGCTAGCTTTTAATTCCGCTAGCAACCTCTGTGCTCCTTCCTTAGCAAAATAGCTGCGCAGCGATTTTGCAATAACCTCGCCTAAGCCTTCAATGGCTGAGATAGCATCCTCATCTGCGGCTACCAATGTGTCCACATCCCCAAAGACCTCGAGGAGCTGACGACTAGCCTTGCTACCTACGTGACGAATCCCCAAACCAAACAAGAGTTTCTCCGCTGAATTAGCTTTTGAGGTTTGAATAGCATCGTAAAGTTTTGTTGCCGATTTTTCCTTAACACCATCAAGTGTCACCAAGTCCGCAACTGACAAGCGATAAATATCCGCAACGTCTGCTACCAACTTGGCTTCGAACAGTTTATCAACAATAGCCGGACCAAAACCAGAAATGTTCATGGCATCACGGCTGGCAAAATGCGACAAACGCTCTTTTATCTGAGCCGGACATAGGGGATTGATACAACGCAAGGCCACCTCGTCCTCATAATGCAACAAATCACTGCCACAAGACGGACAAGCTGTCGGAATAGGCATTGGCTCCTGCTTATCACGCTTAGCTTGAACAACATTTAAGACAGCTGGAATAATGTCACCCGCCTTGTAGACGACCACGGTGTCACCAATACGAATGTCTTTTTCAGCGATATAATCTACATTATGCAAGGTTGCACGGCTAACGGTCGTTCCTGCTAGTTGGACAGGAGTTAGGTTAGCGGTTGGCGTTACGACACCTGTACGACCAACTGTCCAATCCACTGATAAAAGCTCCACTTCTTTTTCCTCAGCGGGGAATTTATAAGCAATAGCCCAACGAGGTGCCTTAACTGTGAAACCAAGCTCCTCCTGCATGGCTAAGCTATTAACCTTAATCACAATACCGTCAATATCATAAGCCAAATCATCACGGTCAGCTTCGACTTGTTGAATAAAGTTCCAAATCTCATCCATGGACTCCGTCACAATGCGACGGTCATTGACAGAGAAACCGTAGGCTGTCAGTTCACGCAAAACATCATCTTGCGTTTCCCTTTCAGTCGGGCTAGCTTCTTGATAAAAGAAGGTTGCCAAGTTGCGTTTTGAAACAACGGAGGTGTCCAATTGGCGAAGTGTTCCCGCAGCCGCATTTCTCGGATTGGCAAACTCAGCTTCACCGTTTTCTCTGCGCTCTTCATTGATTTTATCAAAAGACGCTATTGGGAGGTAACATTCTCCTCGGACAGTGATGTTCAATGGCTGTTCTAGCTGTAAGGGGATGTCCTTAACCCGTTTTAGATTTTCAGTGATATTCTCACCGACCGAACCGTCACCACGTGTTGCTCCAACTTGTAAAACGCCATTAACATAGGTCAGAGATACGGACAATCCGTCAATTTTCAGCTCTGCCATGTAGCTTGCGCCTGGAAACTCTGCCTTAACACGCTGGTCAAAATCATCCAATTCTTGGCGCGAAAAAGCATCCTGCAAGGAATATAAAGGATACTCGTGTTCGTATTTTTCAAAACCCTCTAAAACAAGACCGCCGACGCGATGTGTCGGACTATCAGGCAAAACTTGCTCAGGATGAGTCTTTTCCAATTCAACCAATTCTCGATAAAGCTTGTCATACTCGCTATCTGAAACAGTTGGCTTGTCTTCTGTGTAGTATTCTTTGGCGTAACGATTTAAAAGCACTACCAATTCTGTCATTCGATTTATCATGCTATTATTTTACCACAAATGTAAGTGTTTGAAAGTGATAAACTTTGATTTTGCAAAAGGAAAAACGAGACTTGTGCTAAGCGGATGTCACCACTCAAAACAAGTCCCGTTTTTTGTATTTTATTTTGTTAAATCAAGGCGTTTGCCGATTTTGTCCATCAAGATGGCTCCGACAAGTAGGGAAGCAAATTCACCAAAGGCAGTTGTAAACCATGTTAGGAAAAATGGTGCTTCGGAAACGATTGTCAATTCTGCTGCTACTGTGACCATTGAAACTGAGAAAAAGATCGCAAAGAATAAGAAGGCTTTATTGAACACACCTGCTAACACATAATCTTTTTTATAACGGTCAAATAAAATCACACCTAAGGTCACAAAGACAAGGGTTGACCCACCACCAACAAAAACATCGATTAAGCCAAAACTTGCGAAGTTGGCAATCATACAACCCAAAGTCAAGCCAATAATGTACTTGCGGTTGTAAAAAGCTAAAAAGTTAAGCATTTCTGAAATGCGGAACTGATAAGCCCCATAAGAAATGGCATTTAAAGGCGGTGTCATAGTCAAGACAACATAGAGTGCGGCGACAATTGCAATGTGCGCATAGTCACGGACAGTTAATTTTTGCATAAGAATCTCCTTTGACGTCTCAGATTGATTGCCATCAATCCAGCGTGTGTAATATGCTTGGCGAAAGGAACTAAGCACCAAGGGTTGCTAGGCAACTTTTCTAGTATAACATAAAACACTCACAAAACCAAGACAAGCCCAAACTTCTATGATATAATCAAAACATGAATAAGAATAAATTAATTTCCATTATGAAGAGCGAGGTCTTCCTTTATCTCGTCTTTGGTGTTCTTGCGACACTAGTCTACATGATTACACGCTCGATTTTCTTTGCTATTACCCGAGAAGCTACGATTTCAGCAGTTATTGCTCACTTCACTGCTATCATTTTCGCCTTCTTCACCAACGATAGTTTTGTTTTTAAGCAAGTACGTCAAGGCTGGTTTCAACGCTTTGTTAAGTTTTTTATTGCCCGCCTGTCAACTTTGGCGCTCGATTTAGTGCTTGCTTATTTGTTGGTAACCAAATTTCCACAAATTATTGGACAGTTCGTTCACCAAAACATTGATGCGGTTAATGCCATTGAAATGCTATTTTCTCAGGTTTTGATTATTGTTTTAAACTACGTTTTCAGTAAATTACTCGTTTTTAAAAATAAGGCTTAAACCACTAAAAGGAGTTGTATTTCCAGCAACTCCTTTTCATTTTTATCAAAAAAGACCTGAAATTTTCAAATCTTTTACATGTTCAGTGTTCACCTTTTCGACTCTGGATAATGGACAAAATATCTCCACGGCGGCTTTCAATCTTTCCACAGCGCAGCTCCTGATAGGTAGCGTTAAAAATAGCACCAAAAATCAAGATATTGGCCAAGAAAATAAACCAGACCATGAGGATGAAAATCACCACCGAACCAAAGGTTTTCAAATTAACCATGCGCTCAATCGTGCGAAGGACGTATTTACTAACCATATTGCTCAACAGAATAATAACCATCGTTGAGAAAATCGTTCCTGGCAAAATGTAACGAATCTGATTGATCCGAACATTGGGCAGAATAAAGTATAGCAGTAGAATCCCTATAAAAATGGTTGCCACTGTGACAGGCTGCGCCAAATTTAAAACAAGTCCTGTAAAAGTATCGCCAAAATCATATTGAGCCACAAAAATCTGGAGAAATGGTCTTGAAAAAGTTGAGAAAATCAAGACAAAGGTCAGTAGGAAGAGGATGATTAAACCCGTTCCAACTCCAACCAAGTGTCCAATCACAAAATCTCTATGCTGGGCAACTCCATAAGCCTTGTTAATAGCTTTTTGCAGTGATGTCAAACTTTTTGACATGGTCCAAAAAGCTGTCAAAGTCGCCACTCCCAAAATCCCCGTAGATGGCTTAGAAAAAAGGTCAATGGCCACACCTGACACCGGTCGATAGATATTAGCTGGCAAGTTTTTTTGCAAAAAAGATAAAAAATCGCTAATATCTATGTGGAGATAGGGGAAAATATTGGCCGCAATTACCAACAAAGGAAATGCTGTCAACAAGAGATAATAGGCCACTGCAATCGCTGATAAATCCATCTCCGCACTTCGATAATGCCGAAGATAAACTTGAAGAGGCTCGTATTCTAATTTAGCCAACAGCCTCCCCAAGAAGGGTTTCCTATTCATCTTAGTATGTTCTTTCTTCTCCTTGGCTGGTCAGGATAATTGGACCATCTTTGGTGATAACAAATTGGTGTTCGTATTGGCATGACAAGCCCCCATCAAGCGTCTTATGAGCCCAACCAGTCTTCATGTCTGTGTCAATTTCCCATGTACCAGTGTTAATCATTGGCTCAATAGTCAAGACCATACCTTCACGCAAGCGAAGTCCACGTCCAGCTGTCCCGTAGTGAGGCACCATTGGTTCTTCGTGCATAGTTGGACCGACACCGTGTCCCACCAAGTCACGGACAACACCGTAACCACGACTTTCTGCATATTCTTGAATCGCTGCGCCAATATCACCAATACGATTGCCAATAACAGCTTTTTCGATACCGATGTACATGGCTTCGCGAGTCACTTCCATCAAGTCTTTGACTTCTTGTGAAACTTCACCAACAGCGTAAGCCCAGCAAGAATCTGCCAAACCACCAGTATAGCTATCAGTATATTTTTTAACTTGCGCAACATTGTCAAAATTCAATTTTGACACGTCTACAACAGATTTATCAAGCGGCTCACTCAAAACCATATCAACTTTCAACAAGTCACCATCTTTCAAGATGTAGTGACGTGGGAAAGCATGCGCTACTTCATCGTTCAACCCGCAACAAGTTGCATAAGGGTAGTCCATAACAGCACCATCAACACCAATTTGCAAGGGAAGAACATTAGCCTCTTTACAACGACGGCGAACATACTCTTCAACCTCCCACATATCCAAACCTGGTTTGATAAGGTCGCGAAGTCCGATATGAATACTGGCAAGGAAATCCCCTGCGCGATCCATAGCTTCGATTTCGCGTGCTGATTTCAATGTAATCATTTGTCTTTTTCTCCTCTAACTACTAAACTAATTAATTTTAACTGTGACAACAGCTTTGACAATAACTTGTTGATCCAGACAGAACTCAAAATCAAGTGTGGCGCTCCGCCTTTTTTCCGAAATAACCCTCGGCTCAACCATGACCAAATCGTCAATTTGGACGGCTTGAAGAAAGTTGATCATCATCTGCTCAATCATGATATTTTTTTGATGCTTTTTGGTCAAAACGCGGATGCTAATTTCTTTGATAAATTCAGCTAAGACACCTTGGGCTAGGTTCCCGGCGTGGTCAATCATAGCTGGCTCAATTAAGAAGCAAAAATGACCTTCCTCGTACTGAAGATTGGCAAGAATCTGGTCACTATAGGTGTAAAGATCGGTCCGTTGTGTGTTTGACAGATTTTCCATGGCCTGACGACGTGTAATCACACCCAGTAACTCCCAATTTTCAGAAACGACAGGCATCATGTTCAAATCTTCAAAAATCATCTTCTGGCTGATATTGGCAAGACTCATGCGAGGCTTAGCAACGATGATATTTTTAGACATCAACTGTTCAACACTAACATCATTTTCTTTGCCAACAATGTCTTGCACACTGATGACACCAACCACAACATCGCCTTGATTGACAACTGGAAAACGAACATTTTTAGTTTGTTTAACCAAATTGTTAAAATCTTTAACCGTTTCGGAAGCTATCAAAAAACCATAGTCTAATTTTGATTGATAAGCCTGCTCAACAGTCTTGAGGTCTGTTTTGATGCGGACATTTGACAGAGCATGATTGATCATGGTAGCCACGGTAAAGGTGTCATAGTGAGTTACCATGACCGGAATTCTTTGATTGTTAGCCATACGGATAACCTTTTCTGATACCGTAAAACCACCAGTAACTAGGATAGCATTACAATTTTCAAGCGCTAATAGCTGGATATTCTCACGATCACCAACAATCAGCAACCCACCTTTGATTAGGTAACGGCTGATATTTTGCCGTGTCATAGCTCCAATTGAGAACTTGCTAAACTCATGGCTTAGCCCTTCTGTCCCCGCCAAAACTTCCGAATCACTGATGCGGGCAATCTCAGCATAGGTCAGTTTTTCAATATGAACCTTGGGCTTCTGCTCCACACGGACTGTTCCGCTCCGTGGGCGAGTCTCAACAATTCCTCGATTCTCAGCTTCTTTAATCGCACGATAAGCTGTTCCGTCACTAACATTGAGATGATTTGAAATGCTTCGAACACTAACACGCTTTCCAACAGCAAGATTCTCTAAATACTCTAAAATGTCTTGATGCTTACTCATGGTTAAAAACCTCTCGTGTCATTAAATAGTCGCGGTAATCTCTCATTTTTCGAGTGTAGCGGTCGCTCCCCTTGAATTGACGTTTCAGTTGAAAGCCCACTTTTTCAGCCACTCTCTGGCTAGCTCGGTTTTCTTGATGTGTCAATAAATGCAACGAGGACAGACCAACCTCTCGAAAAGCAAAATCAGCTACCGTTTTTAGACAAGCTGTCATCAATCCCTTTCCCCAATAATCTTGGTGTAAGAAATAACCAATCTCAGCACTTGCCTCCACCAGACGAAGATTTTCCAGACGAATAGAGCCAATCATTTTTCCTGTTGATTTTTCCTCAATCGCCCACACACCCAAAGGCTCTTTCATAAAATAATGAACCATTAAGAAGTCACTTTCTTGGCGATTGACCTGCGGTGGGAAGATGAAGGTCGTGTTAGTTTGCTTTGAAGCTATTTCCCAAAAATCATGGCTGTCCTTCATTGCGAAAGGTCGTAACCAAAGGGTGTCCAGTTCAATAACAGAACACCTTGCTAAACGAGTCCAAATATCCATGACATCATTATACCACAAGGCTGGACATTTGCCTAACAACAGTCAAACTGAACGATAGAATAGGGGTTGAGACAGATGCCCAACCCCTACTTTTTAATCATTGACTAATTCGATATCAGCACCTAGAGCTGTTAATTTCTCGATAATATTTGAGTATCCACGTAAGATAAATTCGATATTTGTAATTTCTGTGCGACCTTTGGCCATCAAACCAGCGATTACTAGCGCAGCGCCAGCTCGTAAATCAGAAGCTTTAACAGGTGCTCCCGTCAATTCGTTTGGTCCTTGATAGACGATTTGTCCACCGAGCGCAGAAATTTCAGCTCCCATACGCGCAAGTTCTGGCACATGGTTCACACGTTTTTCATAAATAGTATCAACAATACTTCCACGACCTTTGGCTGTCAAAAGTAATGGGGTGATTGGTTGCTGCAAATCAGTTGCAAAACCTGGGTAAGGTGATGTTTTGATGGAAACGGCCTTAAGCTCTCCTTGCTTTTCCACAAAAATCGCATCTTCTTCGACCGTCATACGAACACCCATCTCTTCAAGTTTAGCAATGTAGCTATCTAAATGTTCATAAAGCACATTAGTCACTTTGACACCTTCACCGATAGCGGCCGCCATTGCAATGTAAGTCCCAGCCTCAATGCGGTCAGGAATCACCTGATGACGAGTACCCTTCAAGGTTTCAACACCATCAATCGTGATAATATCTGTTCCAGCTCCACGAATGTGAGCTCCCATATTATTCAAAAGCGTAGCCACATCAATAATCTCAGGTTCACGCGCAGCATTTTCAATCACTGTACGACCTTTGGCTTTCGCAGCAGCAATCATAGTATTGATTGTCGCACCAACGCTCACGGTATCCATATAAATATGTGCTCCGTGAATAGGCTGACCATCCGTTGCCAAGCGCATTGACTCACCTTCATAAGAAACACTTGCCCCCATCGCTTCAAAGGCTTTCAAGTGTAAGTCAATTGGACGAGGTCCGAGGTCACAGCCACCAGGTAAACCGACTGTCGCTTCGCCAAATCGCCCAAGCAGACTACCGTAAAAATAATAGGACGCACGAAGACTATTGATTTTGCCGTAAGGCATTGGAATATTTTTGACACCACGTGGGTCAATTTCAAGGGTTTCACCATCACGTTTAACGCTGGCACCCATAATTTTCATGATATCAATCAAACTATCGACATCTGAAATAGCGGGTACACCATCCAAAGTAACGATGTCATCTGCCAAAATAATCGCGGGAATCAAGGCAACTACACTGTTTTTTGCTCCAGATACTGCAACTTCACCTGATAGTGGTTTGCCACCATTTATAACAATTTTACGCATACATTCAATACTTTCTTTTACTAGAATTCAACCTTTTTATTTTACCATAAGACTAGCAGATTGACAAATATATCAGCAATCTACTTTCATTAAAAATTCAGACATTTATGGTGTTCAATAAACCAACATCTAGTCTACTTCTATCTTACCACAGACATCACTATTGACCAAAAATTTACTACTATAGACAAAAAAAGAAGCACCAAAATGGTACTTCAGTAATTTATTTCACTGCTTCTTTCAAAGCATCAATTTTATCTGTTTTTTCCCATGGAAGGTCGATATCAGTACGCCCCATGTGACCATAAGCAGCTGTCTGACGATAAATCGGACGTTTAAGGTCAAGCATTTGGATAATACCAGCTGGGCGGAGGTCAAATACTTTACGAGCTGCCGCTTCTAATTTACTTTCATCTACTGTGCTAGTACCGAATGTATCAACGCGAACAGAAACAGGCTGGGCAACACCAATAGCGTAAGCTAACTGTACTTCAGCTTTCTTAGCTAGGCCAGCTGCCACGATATTTTTCGCAATGTAGCGCGCAGCGTATGATGCCGAACGGTCAACCTTGGTGGCATCCTTACCAGAGAAGGCACCACCACCGTGGCGAGCGTAACCACCGTAAGTGTCAACGATAATCTTACGACCAGTCAAACCAGAATCCCCTTGAGGCCCACCGATAACAAAGCGACCAGTCGGATTGATGAAGAACTTAGTTCTATCATCCAAATACTCAACTGGAATAACAGCTTTGATGACTTTATTAATCACATCTTCATGGATTTGCTCATTGCTTGCTTCTGGATCATGTTGAGTTGAAATAACGACTGTATCTACACGAACGGGCTTGTCGTTCTCATCGTATTCAACGGTCACTTGAGATTTAGCATCTGGACGCAGGTAGGCAATCTCTCCAGCCTTACGTAAATCAGCCAATTTCTTCACCAATTTATGAGAAAGTGAGATCGGCAGTGGCATCAGTTCAGGCGTTTCGTCAATAGCAAAGCCGAACATGAGACCTTGGTCACCCGCACCAATTAAGTCCAGTGGATCTTGGTCCGCATTACCGCGCACTTCCAGAGCTTCGTTAACCCCTTGAGCGATATCAGGCGACTGCTCAACAAGTGACGGATGAACTCCGACTGACTCAGCTGAAAAACCATACTCAGCTTTATCATAACCGATTTCTGCAATGGTGTCACGTACCACTCGGTTAATGTCCACATAAGCTGTGGTGGAAATTTCACCAAAAACATGAACGGAACCTGTATAAACAGCTGTTTCAGCAGCAACGTGTGCTTCTGAATCTTTTTCTAAAATAGCATCCAAAATAGCATCTGAAATTTGGTCCGCAATCTTATCTGGGTGCCCCTCAGATACAGATTCAGACGTGAAAAGTTTACGTTCTGACATAAAAATGTCCCCCCTTAAAATTAAATTGTGTCAACTTACCGCACCTATTAAATAATTGAGAGAGGTTACGACGATTTCTGGGCAAATCGATTATATTTGCCTAGGAATCTAGTAAGTCGACTAGCCAAGGCCCCATAGGGCTTGGCGTCTCATAAGGAGCAACTTTAGTTGCCCTTATGAGTGGCGAGTTACAAAGAACTGACCTTTCGGCCACCTTTTCGGGACTCATGGGATTTATTGTACCATTTTTCAGATTATAAGGAAACTCCCTGCAAAGATATTATGGATTATTTTAGAATTTTCTGCGCATTTGTATTATACTAGTGCTATGACTACATACGAAAAGATTTATCTATTACTACAAGAAAACGGAGATTTTATGAGTGGCGAAGCTATTGCCAAACGTCTAGAAATCTCGCGAACAGCAGTTTGGAAAGGAATTAAAACACTTGAGAGCAAAGGACTCACCATTCAATCGGTCAAAACTCGTGGTTACAAACTACTGAAAGGAGATTTACTACTGCCAGAGTTTCTAAGTCAGGAACTTGGGATTGCTGTGACTTTTAACCCCGATAGTCAATCAACTCAAACAGATGCCAAGAATGGTATGGAAAAAGGACTGGAGTCGCCCCATCTCTATCTGGCGAACCAGCAGACGGCTGCCAAGGGGCGGTTTAACCGTAACTTTTTCACCAGTCCACAAGGTGGCATCTACATGTCACTCCACTTCAAACCACAGGTGACTGTAACCGAACTGCCGCCTTATACTGTTATGGTCGCTTCAAGCATCGTTAAGGCTATTTCGCGCCTTATGGGCATTGAAACTGAGATTAAGTGGGTTAACGATATTTACCTTGATAATCGCAAAGTTGCTGGTATTTTGACTGAGGCTATCGCTTCGGTAGAAAGCGGCTTAGTGACTGATGTCATCATCGGAGTCGGTATAAATTTCCAAATCGAGCAGTTTCCTGAAGCATTGCAGAGCAAGGCGACCAGTTTATTCTCTGAAAAAGCAAGCATCACACGTAACCAGCTCATCGCCGAAATCTGGAAACTTTTTTTGACCATTCCAGAAAAAGATCTCGTTAAGGTCTATAAAGAAAAATCACTTGTTCTCGATAAACAAGTGACCTTTGTGGAAAATGGTATTGAAATGACCGGCACTGCTACAAATATCACAGACCAAGGGCATCTCATTGTTCGTTTAGAAAACGGACAAGAAAAAATTCTTAGAAGTGGCGAAGTCAGTCTTTCTTCTTGGTAGCATCAATAATCGCTTTGGTAAAACGAGAAACCAGCCAAACGCGACGGAGATCACGGTAAAGTAAAATCCCCCAGATTACTGCAAAAATATAGTCTCCCGACATAATTGAATCATTAAAAAAATAAGTTTCAAAGGCACACAAGAAGGCCACAAAAATAAATTGACGAATGTTCATAATTTTTATTATATCAAATTTTCAAGGTTTAGCGGTGAAATAAGGTTGGGCGAATGGTCCAACCTTATTTTTTATCAAATCACTCACTAATCATCAAGGATTTCCATTTTTTCAGCTAAAAAGCTAAATTGAGCAGGGACTTCTGTTTCTTTTTTAGGAGTTTCTTCTGGTTCTTGCTTTTGAGCTTTCAATTTTTGCGCAAATTCGGTACGTAATTGATTGAAATCAACTCTTGGCACTGCAAGAATATTGGGTGAAAATCCTGCTGCCTTGCTCATAATATTACCAAACATAGCATTCAAATCGGTACGTTTCATGGCTTGTTCAGCATTGAAAGCAGCATCAAAGGCAAGGATGGCATTTTCGCTATTAGCTAAAACTGGTTCAGAGCCCAGTAAAAGTGCTCGATCTTGGGCTGAAATGCTGTCTAAAATTTCATTCCAAGCGCCCTTGAGAGCATCCAAGTATTCACGCGAGCGCTGGCTGTCCACCACTGTTTCTTCCATGATAGTCAGAATCTTCACCCGATCAACTTTGAATTTAACTTGTGATTTTGTTTTGACAACTTTTGTTTGATTGTTGGCTAGACCATTTGAAACTTTTATTAGAGCCTGTTTTAAATCTTTGATTTCTTGCTTTAAGGCTGCAATTTCTTGGGTAATATTATCTGGTAATTCATAGCTAACAGTATCCGACATTTCAGCTAACTGAATGGTCAACATTTCAGCATAGATTTTAGGTTGGCTGCCATTTTTGATTTCGGGTAAAACGGTCGTCACCTTATCAATCATTTGGAATAATTTTCCCTGACTGACTGACAGATTAGCACTGAATAAATCACTAGAGTGCGTATTTTCACCGCCAGCCTGAACAATCAATAAATCACGCAAATAGGTCAATAAATCCGTCGCAAAACGGCTCATGCTTTTTCCGCTGTCAAAGATTGTTTCGAGATTAGCCAGAGCATCTGACACTTTTTGCGCCAGCACATTAGCCACAAAATTGTCCAAAGCAACTAGAGAAATGCTTCCTGTAATCTCCTCGGCAATCGTCAGGGAAACACGGTTATCGCGCGTCAGACTCAGTGCCTGATCCAAGATAGAGAGGGCATCGCGCATGCCACCTTCCGCACGACGAGCAATCAAGGATAGGGCATCTGTCTCGTAGACAATTCCTTCCTTGTCCAAAATATTTGCCAAGTGGTTCTGAATAGCTACCAGCTTAATCGCTTTGAACTCAAATCGCTGGACACGCGACAAAATCGTCGCTGGAATCTTGTGCAATTCCGTGGTTGCTAGGATGAAAACAACATTTTCGGTTGGCTCTTCCAGAGTCTTCAAAAGCGCATTGAAGGCTCCAGTTGACAGCATATGAACTTCGTCGATGATATAAACCTTGTAGGTTGCACGGCTGGGCGCATAGGTTGATTTATCACGAATATCACGGATTTCATCAACACCATTATTTGACGCCGCGTCAATTTCGATGACATCCTCAAGGCTACCATTGGTGATGTCTCGGCAAATATCACAGTGATTACAAGGTTCTCCGTCCACCTGATTAGGGCAGTTCATGGCTTTGGCAAAAATCTTAGCTGCGCTGGTTTTCCCAGTCCCACGTGGTCCGGAGAATAAATAAGCGTGACTAATTTTATTGTTGGCGACAGCTTGCTTGAGAGTCGTTGAAATGACTTCCTGACCAACCATCTCATCAAAAGTTTGACTTCGGTATTTTCGATAAAGGGCTTGATACATTATTTTTCAACTCCAAACATATCTAAATTCCAGACGGTTCTCTCCACTAAAATCGCTACAAATTTTTCCAAGTATTCTCGGTCAATAGCATCATAGTCCCCAACCAAACGAGAATCTAAATCAAGGACACCAATCAGCCTGCCATTTTTGACCATGGGAACAACAATCTCACTCATGGCTGCTGAGTCACAAGCAATGTAGTTGGCATGTCTAGTGACATCCTCAACAATCAAAGTCTCACGTTTTTGCGCGGACTCACCGCAAACACCTTTTCCAAGAGCAATTCGCACACAGGATACGCCACCTTGAAAGGGACCTAAAATCAATTCTTGCCCATCGTACAAATAAAAACCCGTAAAGACTGAGTTGGGTAGAAGACCGTTAAGCATGGCTGAGGCGTTGGCCAAGTTTGCCAAAGCATTGGCCTCATCCGCAAACATAGCTTGCGCTTGCAGCAATAGCAGCTCATAATTTTCAATTTTTGTCGTCTTTTTCATAGGATTTATTATAACATAATTTCTACTAAAACTTAAAAAGCCGAGCGATTTTGCTCAGCTTTTATGAAAGGTAATCTGAATTGCTTTTTCGCTTCTCTTCCCTCAGTCATTTCGATAACTTTTAATCATGTTAGATATAGAAAAACTGGAGCAAACACTCCAGTTCCCTATTTATTGCCAATAAGATGGACGTTGTTTTTCGTAGGCTGTGATGAGGTCTTCATACTGAAGTGTGATGCCAATATCATCAAGCCCTTCAACCAATTTACGTTTCCATTCGTGGTCAATTTCAAATGGAAAATCGCCAACAGAAGTTTTGATGACTTGGTTTGGAAGATCGATAGTGATGTCTTCACCAGCTGGCAGCGCAGCCAATTGCTCACGTACTTCAAGGGGTTGAACGATAGGCAGCATGCCGTTTTTTAATTCATTATTGTAGTGAATATCTGAGAATGAACCAGCGATAACACAGCGGAAACCGTAGTCTTCCAGTGCCCAAGCTGCATGTTCGCGTGATGAGCCAGATCCAAAGTTATCCCCTGTCACCAAGATGGTTGCATCACGGTATTCAGGCTTATTGAAAATGAAATCTGGATTTTCATCGTAATTATCATTAAGGTAGCGCCATTCAAACATCAAGTTTTTCCCGAAACCTTTTTTATCAACGGCTTTGAGGAATTGTTTTGGAATCAGCTGGTCCGTATCAATATTGTCATTCATGAGTGGGACAGATTTCCCAGTGTAAACTGTAAATTTTTCCATGATTTCTCCTCTTAGTTGACTTCTGGCATTTGGCGAACATCCACGAATTTACCAGCAATAGCTGCTGCCGCAGCCATAGCAGGGCTGCAAAGGTGGGTACGAGCTCCATATCCTTGACGACCTTCAAAGTTACGATTACTTGTTGATGCACAGTGAACACCTTCTGGAACGTGGTCTGGGTTCATTCCAAGACACATTGAACAGCCTGGGTCGCGCCATTCAAATCCAGCGTCCATAAAGATTTTATCAAGTCCAAGACGCTCTGCTTCTTTCTTAACCGGACGTGAACCTGGCACAACAATGGCTGTGAGGGTAGGTGCAATATGTTTGCCCTTGACAAATTTAGCAGCAAGTTCAAGGTCAGAGAGACGAGCATTGGTACAAGAACCGATGAAGACATAACCTAGGTCAATATCTTCAGCCTTATCACCAGGTTTGACATCCATGTATTTGTAGGCACGTTCACCGTTAATGTCCTTGATTTCTGGGAAAGGCTGGTCAAATTCGACACCCATCTCAGGGTTAGTTCCCCAAGTAACCATTGGAGCAAGTTCTGAAACATCGATGGTAATGACTTTGTCATAGACAGTGTCTGGATCTGACACAAGTGTTTTCCAATCAGCTACAGCATCTTCAAAATCTTGTCCTTTGGGTGCACATGGACGTCCTTTTACATAATCATAAGTTTTTTGGTCAGGATTCATAAGTCCCATCTTAGCACCGAATTCAATAGACATGTTGCAGATGGTCATGCGCTCATCCATTGAAAGAGCATCCACAGCTTCACCGGTGTATTCTACAGAGTAACCAACACCAGCATCAACACCATAACGTGAAATAAGGGCAAGGATGTAATCTTTAGAGTAGACACCTTTTTGTGGTTTTCCAACAAATTCAACCTTCATACGTTTTGGTTTCACTTGCCAGAGACATTGAGTCGCAAAGACATGCTCAACTTCTGAGGTCCCGATACCAAAGGCAATAGCACCAAAGGCACCATGTGTTGCTGTATGGCTATCACCACAAACAACAAATTTACCAGGTTGACTGCGACCTGTTTCAGGACCGACCATGTGAACAATACCTTGGCGCTCAGTACCATGTGTCGCAGCATCAATTCCAAATTCCTCAACGTTGCGTGCAAGGGTATCAATTTGATTTTTTGAAATCAAATCGTGAATGTTAAAAATATCTACAGTCGGTACGTTGTGGTCAGTTGTTCCGAATGTCAAATCAGGACGACGCACTTTACGACCTGCATCGCGAAGTCCTTGGAAAGCCTGCGGACTTGTTACCTCGTGAATGTAATGTTGGTCAACGTACATAAGCTGTGGTTCACCTTCATTACCAGTCACCACATGACGTTCCCAAAGCTTATCAAAAATTGATTTTCCGCTCATATTATTTCTCCATTTATTTTGTGTGGGAAAATATCCCTTCGTTTATTATTATCGTTTTCTGATTGACTAGATAAGGTAAATAACTATCACTAAAATTGCCAAACCTACGAGCCAAGTCACCTGAAAATACCATTTTCGAGTCTTATGATGAAAATAATTCCCTCCCAGAATGGCTCCAAGTCCACCTAGACAAATTGCCTCCAGCAACAGAGTCCTTTCAGAAATTCTCCACGCTTTTTGGACAGCCCGCCTCTTGTCAATCCCATACGTAATAAAGACAATGACGTTCCAAATTAACAGGATGAGAACGATTAGACTGGTTTGCCTCATAGATTGCTGATAATCGCTGCAGTCATGTCTGCTGTTGATGTTTGACCACCGATATCTCGTGTTAGAATACCTTGGTTGAGGGTCTTATCGACAGCATTTTCAATCATTTCAGCGCCAGCAATTTCTCCAAAGCTTTCGCGAAGCATCATAGCAACTGATAAAATCATACTGATTGGGTTGGCAATACCTTGGCCTGCAATATCAGGTGCTGAACCGTGGATTGGCTCATAGAGGCTTGGACCACCTTCAGAATGGCTTGCAGAAGGCATAACGCCAAGCGTTCCAGGAAGAACTGAAGATTCGTCTGACAGGATATCACCGAAAAGATTTTCAGTCACAACCACATCAAAGCGAGCTGGATTAGTAATCATTATCATAGCTGCACTGTCCACCAATTGGTGCTCAAGCGTGACATCTGGATACTCAGTAGCCACTTCTTCTGCCACGTTACGCCATAATTTTGAAGTCGCCAAAACATTTTGTTTATCAATGCTAGTTACCTTCTTACCACGCATCTGAGCCAATTTAAAGGCTTTATGCATAATGCGACGAATTTCATCGGCTGAATAATCGTTGATATCACGCGCTTTTTCGTCCTCAAGAATGTGTTCACCAAAGTAAATACCGCCAGTCAACTCACGCACAACAACAAAGTCAACACCCTCAATACGCTCTGGTTTCAGAGGTGACAAATGCTTCAATGCATCAAAGATTTTCACTGGACGAATATTGGCAAAAAGGTTCAATTCCTTACGGATGGCAAGTAAACCTTGTTCTGGTCTAACAGGCGCATTATCGTATTGAGGGCTACCAATAGCGGCAAGTAAAATAGCATCCGCTGTTTTTGCAGCTTCCAGGGTATCCTCAGGAAGTGGGTGCCCTGCTGCATCAATACCAGCACCTCCAAATGGTTTGGCTACGGTTGTGTAATCAAAGTTATTTTTTTTAGCAACAGCTTCTAAGACTTCAAGTCCCGCTGCCATAATTTCTGGTCCGATTCCGTCCCCTGCAAGGGTTACAATTGTTTTTGTCATAAGTGCCTCTTAGTAATCTTTTTCAGAAATACGGTGTCCGATTTCACCTGCATTTTCTTTTTGCGCAAGCGCATTTGCATTAACGTATGCAATAGCACCAGCTTTTAACACGTCAAAGTCAATCCCTGAAGCATTGAAAATTGTACCAGTGTCAACATTTTCAATAGAAACTGACACGCGTGCCTGAGCATCAATACCATCAGTTACGGCATCAATCGTATAGCTCAATAACTTAACAGTTTGATTGAAGAATTTATCAACTGCATTGTAAATGGCTTCTACTGAGCCCTTCCCGTTAGCAAGGATAGCAATTTCTTCATCGTCTTTATTGATCATAAACACTTCTGCCGTGATTGTATCGTCACTGTTTGATGACAAATGTAAATTCTCAAAGTGGAAACCTTCAGGATTGGCAATATCTGTACCTGATACAAGCGCAATAATGTCTGCATCTGTAATGTCGTGTTTCTTATCAGCTAGACGTTTAAATTTAGCAAATAGTGATACAATTTCTGACTCTTCAAAGTTAAGTTCAAGTTCTTTGAGTTTTTCAACAAAAGCGTGACGTCCAGAAAGTTTTCCAAGTGGCAGTGATGATTTCTTAACCCCAACGAGTTCAGGAGTAATGATTTCATAAGTCAATGGATTTTTTAGGACACCGTCTTGGTGAATACCAGATTCATGTGAGAAGGCATTGCCACCAACCACTGCTTTGTTCTTAGGAATAGCAATTCCAGAGAAACGTGATACCATTTCCGCAGTGTTGACAGTTTCATTGAGGACGATTGGGCTTTCAACTTGATAGTAGTCTTCGCGAATGTTAAGGGCAACTGCAACTTCTTCTAGGGCAGCATTCCCTGCACGTTCACCGATACCATTGATTGTACCTTCGACACGACCTGCACCGTTTTTAATGGCAGCCAAAGTATTAGCTACTGCCATTCCGAGGTCATCGTGACAGTGAGGACTAAAGATAATTTCGCGGTCTGACTTGACATTAGCAATCAGATATTTAAAGATGTGTCCAAACTCTTCAGGGGTTGTGAAACCAACTGTATCTGGGATATTGATGTAAGTTGCACCTGCATCTACAGCCGTTTGGACAACTTCTAGAAGGTAGTCAAGTTCAGTACGTGTTGCATCCTCTGGTGAAAATTCAACAACATCAAAACGTTCGCTCGCGTAAGAAACGTGTTCTTTAACAATCTCTAGAATTTCTTCTTTTGATTTTTTCAATTTGTACTCGCGATGGATAGGACTAGTCGCAATGAAAACATGACATTGTGGGAATTTAGCATCCTTGATAGCTTCATAACAAGCATCAATATCAGATTTTACTGAACGTGCCAAACCTGAAACCGCAGTTGTTGTCATTGCTGCAGCAATTTGTTTAACAGCTTCAAACGAATCCGGACTAGCTGCTGGGAAGCCCGCTTCAATTGATGAAATCCCCCATTTTTCCAATTGTTTAGCAATCGCTACTTTTTCTTTAATGGAGAAATTTACTCCTGGAGTTTGTTCCCCATCACGAAGGGAAGTATCAAGAAATTCAACTTTACGCATATTGTTCACCTTTCAAATTTTAGAACATCAAAAGAAAAGACACCTCACACCAAGCGAGATGTCTTTCTCCCGCTTGGTAAGCCAAACAGGACTAATGCTTTTGCACTAGCCCGAACACCTCAACAACAAAGTTTCATTGCGTGTCATCATTTGACTTTCTCCTTTTTCGATATTACTTGTTATATATGATATAATTTTCTGACTATTTTGTCAATGATAAAGGTGATAAAATATCAAATTTTCTGAAAAATAAAGATATGCATTTTTCACAGGTGAAATGAGTCAATAAATTTAACAAAAAAGCTAAGGAAAATTCCCTAGCTTACCATCAAATATTAATCATGAGCATCGCTCAAAATACTTGCGACCTTGGTATTGATTAAATCAATAGCAACAACATTGCTGACCCCTTCAGGAATGACAATATCGGCATAACGTTTTGTTGGCTCGATAAATTGGTGGTACATTGGCTTAACCACCTCAGTGTATTGCTCGATAATACTATCCAAGCTACGTCCGCGTTCTTCCATATCGCGCTTGATACGACGAATAATACGAATATCATCATCAGTGTCCACAAAGAGCTTGATATCCATTAAATCGCGCAAGCGTTTATCTTCTAAGACAAGAATTCCTTCAACGATAATGACATCTTGCGGTTCCATGCGAATGGTTTGGTCACTACGTGTATGCTGAGTATAGTCATAGACTGGAATATCGACTGGACGCCCTTCAATCAATTCATTCAATTGCTCAATCATTAAATCAGTGTCAAAAGCAAGCGGATGGTCATAGTTAGTCTTGACGCGCTCTTCAAAGGTCAAATGACTTTGGTCCTTGTAGTAAGAATCGTGCTCAATCATAGCAATATTTTCATCAGGAAAGTTTGATAAAATTGCACGCGATACGCTGGTCTTACCGCCACCAGAACCGCCTGTAACACCAATTATAATAGGTTTTTTACGCATTTATAACTCCATTCTCAAATTATCCTTTATCTATTTTACTACAATATCATTTTTTTTAAAGAGGAAAGGACGATTGAAAACGTTCTAATTCAAAAAATCATGGTATAATAGCTAGAAGAACATTTCAACTAGAAAAGGAAACTTATGATTACAACATTTCCAACTATTTGGCAGGAAAAATTGGCGGAGCGACACTTCACTGAACTGACTGCCATCCAAGAAAAACTCTTTCAGCCTATTAGCGACGGCGATAATGTCCTAGGCATTAGCCCAACAGGCACAGGAAAAACCTTGGCATACCTATTGCCGATTCTCTTAAAATTAAAACCTAAAAAGTCACAACAACTCTTGATTTTAGCACCTAATTCTGAATTGGCTGGGCAGATTTTTGAGGTTACAAAGGAATGGGCAGAGCCTTTAAACTTAACAGCACAACTCTTTTTATCTGGCTCAAGTCAGAAACGCCAAATTGAACGCCTCAAAAAAGGACCAGAAATCCTGATTGGAACTGCTGGACGCGTCTTTGAACTAGTCAAACTCAAAAAGATCAAAATGATGAATGTGGATACCATTGTTCTTGATGAATTCGATGAATTGCTCAGCGATTCTCAATACCATTTTGTTGACAATATCATCCACCGTGTGCCACGTGACCACCAAATGATTTACATCAGCGCAACTGATAAAGTTGATAATAAAGTTCTAGCTGAAAACACTATTACCTTTGACCTTTCTAATCAGAAACTTGATAGCATCTCCCACTACTATATTTTGGTTGACAAACGTGAACGCACTGAATTACTTCGTAAAATGGCAAATATCCCTGATTTTCGTGGCTTAGTTTTCTTTAACAGTCTTTCTGATTTAGGGGCAACGGAGGAGCGTCTGCAATTTAATAACGCTTCGGCTGTGTCGCTAGCCAGTGATATCAATGTTAAATTCCGCAAGGTTATTTTAGAAAAATTTAAAAATCATGACATCTCGCTTTTACTAGGAACTGACCTTGTTGCGCGTGGCATTGATATTGATAATCTAGAGTACGTGATTAACTTTGATGTTGCTCGCGATAAGGAGATTTACACGCACCGTGCTGGACGCACTGGACGTATGGGGAAACCAGGGACCGTCATCACATTAGTTACTCACAAAGAAGAGCTTAAGCAATTAAAAAAATACGCTTCTGTTTCTGAGTTATATTTGAAAAATCAAACCCTACATCACAAATAGTCATATTAAAAGAAGTCCAGAACAACTGAACTTCTTTTTTACACCTCTAATTCTGATTCAATTCATCAATAGTGACAAAATGATAGCCTTGCGACACCAGATAATCCAACACCGTCGGCAGCGCATTGACAGTTGTCTGGTGAATATCATGCATCAAAATGATCCCTCCTGCATTGGCTTGAGACTGAACTTTAGCTAATATCGCTTGTGTATTCTTACTTTGCCAATCCAGGGTATCAACAGTCCAAAGTACCTCAGGCATTCCCGTCACTGCTCTTACTGTATCATTTGTTGCTCCATAGGGAGGTCTCAAGGTATGCGGTGGCTGTCCAATGATAGAGGCGATAGTATCATTTGTAGTATTAACCTGCCAAGCAATTTGGTCTGATGTTAATTTAGAGAGGTTTGGGTGATCCCAACTGTGGTTTCCAATCTCATGCCCCTCACTAACCATACGCTTGATTAAGTCCTCATTTCCAGCAACTTTTGACCCTAACATGTAAAATGTCGCCTTAGCCTTATACCTTTTGAGAATGTCCAATACCTGTGGGGTCGTCTCAGCGCTAGGTCCATCATCAAAAGTCAAGGCAATAGCTGGACCTTGGTTTCGTTTATCAACAACTGCCTTTAAATCATCTCCTTGGAGATATGAATCGTTGACCACATCAGAAAGATTTTCCAATAGTACACTGACCTTATCAACAATCAGGTGCTTATCTTTCACATCAAAGCCATCAGACGAATAACCATTTTGAGAAATCTCTGCCTGAGCATCGTGACCAGTATAATTTGCTCCTGAAGAGATTTTAGACATTTCCTCAGATAAGCGTTCTGTGCGCCCGTTCAATAAATTCTCTAAGGTGAATGCTGTCAAATCTTCATTGACATGCTGTTTGCGAATGACTTTTGAGCTGACCTTTCGATAAGTGAATCTTTCCTTTTGGTAAACCGTGCGATGGATAGTCATTAGACTTACATTTTTAATATTAGTTTTATTTATCTCTGGTCTCAGCACTGCAAATTGATTAGCCTTTAGCGCCCTCTTACTTAAAACAGCCTGATTCCAAGCTATTAAATCACGGTAAATCGATGTTCCATAGCCTTCTGGCGCTAGAATAACAGTATGACCGTTCTGCTCAACTTGTTTTATTGCGATTGATTTATTTGCTAAAGTTTTCTCTTGCTTTATAATTTTACGATAAGACTGGTGATAATGCCTACCCGACTTTAAATAACTAACTCCTAGCAAAGTCAAAATCCCCAAAATTGCTACCAATCCTAGCAGTAATTTTCTCATATACCTCTATCCTAATCTTTTACATTATTGCTTTTAATTATAGCATAAAGTAGAGTTTGTAAAAGTAATAATTCTGTCATAAAGATTGCAATTTGCCTAAAGAAAAAGCCAGAAACAAGTCCTAGCTTTAACAGTATTTATTATTTCATATCAAATACGATTGATTTTACATTAGTCATCGCTTCGATTGAGTACTTGATACCTTGTACTCCAGCTCCTGAACCCTTAAGTCCCAAGAATGGGAAGTTATCTGGCCCACGACCTGTTTTATTGTTGATGTGAACAGTACCAACTTCAAGTTTGTTAGCAATGTCAAATGCTTTTTGGAAATCACGTGTAAACACTGAAGATTGCAAACCATATTCTGATTTGTTAGCAATAGCTACGGCTTCATCAGCATCTTTAACACGGATGATTGGAAGGATAGGACCAAATGGTTCTTCCCAGGCAATACGCATGTCAGTTGTAACATGGTCAAACAAGCCTGGTGTCAAAAGACGACCGTTACGTGTGAATTGGTTAAGTTCTTTAGCACCTTTAGCGCGTGCATCTTCAACAAGTCCTTCGATAAAATCAGCTGATTTATCATCAATAACAGGTGTAACTGTTGCGTTATCGAATGGATCACCAACTGTTAATGCGGCAACTTTCTCTGAAATCAATTCAGCTAATTTGTCAGCAACTGATTCAACAACCAATACACGTTTGATTGCTGTACAACGTTGACCTGAGTAGTCATAAGCACCTGCAACGATTTGTTTAGCAGCATTTTCAAGATCAGCATCTTCAAGAACGATACCTGAGTCTTTACCACCCAATTCAAGCATGATTGGACGCATACCAGCCAATGTACCAATACGTTTACCAACTGGTGTAGAACCTGTAAAGTTGATGAAGTTAACTTCTTCGTGTTCAACGATGTAGTCACCAATCTCTGAACCACGTCCAGTGATAGTGTTGAAAACACCAGCAGGGATACCAGCTTCAGCGAAGGCTTTTGCTAAAACAAGTCCTGAAATTGAACCTTGCGTTGGTGGTTTAAACATCACCACATTTCCTCCAATAAGGGCTGGTGCAATCTTAGACCCTGAAAGGTTAACTGGGTAGTTGTAAGGTGCAATCGCCATAACGATTCCAACTGGTTGGCGACGGATAACCGCCAACTTATGACCGGTTGAAGCATCCATTTTACCACCTTCGTCAGCACGTGTTTCAAGACGGATACCTTCTTCAGCTGCATAACGAATCAAATCTGCTGTACGAACAACTTCTGTAAGTGAAGCATTGTAAGCTTTTGAAATTTCTTTAGCAAGAATGGTAGCCATTTCTTCCTTATCACGCTCGATGATATCAGCAGCTTTATGAAGGTATTGTGCACGTTCATAAACAGTAAGTGCAGCCCAGGCAGGAAGTGCAGCACGTCCTGCAGCCATCGCTGCATCAACTTCAGCACGTGTCATAGCCGGAACAGTACCTAAAGACTCATCGTTAATTGGTGAAAAGATTTCGATTGAATTTTCAGAAGAAACCCACTCACCATTGACATAGTTTTTATATTCTTTAGTCAAAGTCAGTCTCCTTTAAATGTAATAACCTTATTTTA
>ERZ1034980.215-NODE-215-length-47644-cov-24.765723_pt1 | contig 47644 bp, 72 predicted proteins | sample MGYA00520622_ERZ1034980 | MGnify/ENA primary metagenome ERZ1034980 (study PRJEB33766, sample SAMN09781791) | gut metagenome | biome: gut microbiome | host: Homo sapiens | place: Madagascar | study: EMG produced TPA metagenomics assembly of the PRJNA485056 data...
AGTTTGAACGTAATATGTACCGCATGGGTTATCATCCAGACCGTAGTGATATGAGGATGGATGGAATGAACCGTCAGCAGTCCAGATACGGTGAAACCTATGACAGATACAGTGAGAATCGCAGGCATTACCATGATTCCAAAGATGCAGATTCAAAACAGAAGATGGACAGTTCGATGAAGGAGTACACGCAAGATGTTATCCGTACCATGTCTGAGATGTGGTCGGATGCAGACGCAACCCTTAGACAACAGATGAAAACTGATTTGACTAAGCTTCTTCAACAGATGAATTAAAAACAAGGCCCTTGTTACAGGAATGTAGCAGGGGCTTTTTAGTGGAAAGGATGGTGAGGAACCATGCTAAAACAATTCTATATGAACGGGGACTTATGGCGAGTTCACTTTGTTTCACCCCATGACGATGTTCTAATTGATCGCACAGGGCAGAGGACGCTTGCGGTATCAGATTATTCTACAATGACAATTTCAATTGCAAATAATCTGTACGGGGAACTTCTGAACCGTGTGTTTATCCATGAGCTAGGACATTGTGTGATGTTCAGTTATGGTTTGTTGCCAGAACTTCATCGCATGGTCAAGAAACGATATTGGGTGGATGCAGAGGAATTTGTGTGCAATATTCTGGCAGATTACAGTCATTTCGTTATTGGAACAGCCAGAGATATTTTAGGAAACCGATTTACATATGTGGCTCCTGTTGGGGCGGAAAGGATGATTGCATAAATGGCAAGAATAGCAGAGAACACAGTGATTTTTGATGGAATCCAATATAATCCCGGTGATGAATTGCCAGATTTAGGCAGTTGGGTATGCACGGATGCAAGAGGTATGGTTCGCGATTATGAGGGGCTCTCAAAGGATGTACCAAAACTTCCGCATTATGTACAGAGCGGTTCATCAGCATTATGCCTTGATACTTCCGAATTGTACGAATATCATAAACCTACCGATATATGGTATAAGTTATAAAGGAGAAACATATGGCACTAACAGCAAAGAAAGTATATGCAATTCTGAAACACCAGATTTCCGATATGGAAGCAAAATTAAATAGTCCTGTCCGATATAGAGGTACAGTTGCGACTGCTGACTTGCTTCCTTCAAATCCGTCGATTGGTGATATGTACAATATTGAATCCGAGTCAATCTACGGAGAAGCTGGAACAAACGTAGCATGGAACGGCTCAAAGTGGGGTACAATGGGCACACCAATTAAGATTCCATCAAAAACCAGTGAATTACAAAACGATTCGAAATTTGTTACCGAAACAGATTTACAGAACGCTTTGAAAAAGAAAGCAAACGGCGAGGGAATCACTCTGAGCATTAATGAAAATGGCGGACTCAGAGTAACATATAACGACGGAAAATAGGAGGTATCATAATGGCAGAAGTAGCAGTAGATGTAGCTATGGAATCAACTTCTCAGGAAATTCTTGATATGCTTAAGATTGTAAAAACAATGGTAACAGATGTTTCTAAATTTGACTGGAAGAACTTTTATCAGCAAATGGCAACGGATGAGGTTTTTTCAACAAAGTTTTACAATTACGAAACCAGTACCAGCCCGAATGGAGAAAAGATGAATGATTCCATGGGCCTGACTGCTGTTCCATCGACAGAAACAGTTAAAGGACAGGATGATTTTGCAAATAGAAGCGCATTTCATACTCTGGATTGTAATTTCGTAATTGATGAAAATGAAAATAAAACTCCTGTTGCGATCAAAGGTGGAAATGGATTCTATAATACCGGAAAGGTTGATGTAGGAGTCATGGTTCCTCTTACATACTGGGGAATTCAGCAATTCGACACATATTACATAGTGCACTTTGCGACAAAACCGCACCCTGATCTGGAATGCACTACAGTAACTCCGTGGTGCAATGAAGAACTTGGGTATGGAATTTTAACAAAATACTATGCCGGAAAAATCGGCGATCTTTTGTATTCTTCATCAGGGAACCCGATTTTTAACTTTGTTTCGGCACAGTCTGGAAATACAGAATTACAGAAAAAAGGAACTGGTTATCACGGTTCTGGGTCTGAACGAACGGCGTATCTCTTATGTATGTTATGGATTAAGTATGCCACAAAAAATAGCCAGTCAGTTTTCCCTGGATGCTCAAACTTTAATTTACAATATAAAGTTGCACAAGCAGATGAGAATGTGAACTATGTAGTTTTGACTACAACACAGGCAAATAACCTGTATGTAAGCGCTACAGTTTCTATCGGCGATGCTACAGATCATACGGATAATCTTGATCGTGGACAATCACATATGAGAAATATCGCTGATAAGGTAAGAATTACTGCGATTGAATCTATTGAGGGAACCCCGAATAGTAGGGTATATGTTGAAAAAGTAGGAATGACTATCACGGAAAGCACTTACATTTCTACCATGCCGCTGCATTCTGGAACAACAGATAACGTTCTTGGTGATGATGGATATGTTGTTAAAGACAACGAACATGCGTTTAAATTAGGCGGTATTGAAGACATGATTGGCGCTTATTTTATTTCTATGAATGAACTTTGGAATAAAACGGCTGCAAGTACTGTTGATTATTATGTGCGCGGAAAATCTGCATGGTCAAGTACAGCATCAGGATGGTCAAAAGTAGTTACTGTTGATTTATTAGACTCAAATGATTTCTGGATTGGCGATTTGAATATTGATCTTGAAACGGGCATGACGTGGTATAAGGTTAAAGGCTCTGGCGATTCAGTTGGAACTGGCGACAGACAGTACAGTGGAGGAGCAGGAACTGGCTGGCGAGAAGCTTTGCGGCGTGGCGGTTTGTGGGGCGGCTCGCTTGCTGGGCTTTCTTTCGTGTCTCTCTGGAACGACGTGGCTGGCGCGAGCTGGTACTGCGCCCTCTGCGTTTAATTCCGCACCTTTTAGGGGTGAATTTTGCGTAGCAAAAGAGGGGGCTGCCCCTCTATAAAGTAAATATATACAGGACTTACCGCACGGGCGTGGCAATCTGAGGAACGACTCGAATGCTGGACTTTCTTACGTGAATCTCAGGAACGACGTGACTAACGCGAACTGGAACTACGCCCTCTACATTTATCTGCCTGACGAGGCAAAACAGTACACTGGTACTTTTTCGTGCGGTATTTCGCAGATGGAATTCTGTTATCGATAAAATGATACTTAAATAGGAACCAAAAAGGGAACCGGTATCCCGACGGGGACACCGGTAGTTTATGCGTAAGGCATAAGCTAGGGCTAGTAGAAAACCGAACGTCCCTCGGAATTTAAACGAGCAAAATTCAAACCCCAAATTAAATATACAAAAATGAAACGATGTTGTAAAAATATAGATATAACTGACAGAAATTTAATAGAAGAAGCTACAAGAGACTGCCTATACGGAAAAATGAATAGGCCTGATACTATACGAATGTTTTCTGAATATTCTGGGTTATCATATGATCTAATTAAGGATATATCTAAAAACACGTATGCAATGGAAGGCCTCATTAATACCGTTATTGATGGCATACAGCAAGAAATTATCAACAAAAAGTACGTTGTGAAACCTATCCGATACCGGAAACAGGTGGACAGATGTAATGGAAAAGTCAGGAACATTGGAATTCAGGATGTTAAGCAACAGATATATGATTACATAGCTGTTTATGCAATGGATGAACTATTCAGAAAGAAACTTGGATTTTATCAGTGTGGTGCTCTGAAAAAGAAAGGCAATGAATTCGGTTCCAAAGCTATTAAGAAATGGGTAAATAATCATAATATGCGTTGGGCCTGGCAAGCAGATATCAGACATTATTACGAAACCATCCCGAAAGCTAAACTGAAAAGCCTTCTTTGCAGGGATGTTGACAATCCGAATATCCTGCATTTAGTGTTCTTTTTGATTGATACTTTTGATGGTGGGCTTTCGATCGGGTCATATCTCAGCCAGTACCTTGCGAATTACTACATGAGCTATGCGTATCATTATGCAAGTGAACAGCTTATAAAAAAGAGAAGACATAAAAACGGAGATTCGGATGTAAAGGTTTTACTATCCCATGTTTTATTTCAAATGGACGACATTTTATTTGTTTCAAAAAACTTAAAAGATTTGAAAATGGCAGTTAGATGGTTCTCTAAATATGTAAAAGAATTTCTGGGATTAGAGCTTAAAGATACGGCAAAGTTTATTGACTTACGAACAGACTATATTGATATACTTGGCCGGAAGATTTCGAGAAGAAGCCTGACAGTGCGCTCTTCGAATTTTATCAGATTCCGTAGAACAGCTAATAAAGTAAGAATTTTAATTCATCAAAACAAAGAAATTCCGTTATCGTTAGCTAAAAGTTATATTGGCCGGTATGGAGCTATTAAACATTCAGATACGAAGAAATTTCAGAGAAAATATCATGTTTTGGAAGACTTAAAAAGATGCAAAAATGTTGTTTCTGTTTATGAAAGGAGAAAACATAAGTATGAAAACAATGAGATTCAGTACACCGCAGCTTAACATATCTACATATACTCTTGATAAGGGGATGGATGTAGTTATTTGCCTTAATGAAAGAACGGTTACTGTTGAAAATTCGGAAGGCGATTCGGAGACTATGTATGAGTACGATGGGAACATGTTCCGAACATTTAAGCTTTCAGCTGATGAGATTATACAAAACCTTGAGAGTTATTTGGACTACGAAGGAGATACAGAGCCTACCGAAGAAATGACAAACTATGCGAACGAAATGATTGATGCTTATACAGAACAGCTGATAGCGGAAGGAGTGATTTCATGAGAATCTTAGTTGAGAGTCTTAAAAGAATGTATGTATCCGGAAAAATCACAAAAGAAAAAGTTGAAAATATGAAGGTTTTAACAGATGCTGAAAAACAGTATATTCTAAACACTTAACAAAAAAAAGGAGGGAGTTTTCTCCCTCCTTTAATACAGATTACATATACTTTCCGGTTTCAGCATCAGTGATTTCGATTGGATTCTCAATGTCGTAGGATTCCAGATCGTTACTATCAAACAGCTTGTAAACCAGGACTACCTCTTTTCCATCCTCACGTGTTGCAATTCCTGAAAGTGTTTGTGTATCAGGATCGTGTGTGAGTTGATGAGCAATAGTATATTTGATGCCTTTGATAGCTACAGTTTCATTGAGTAAATCGTTAAGCTGATTATTCATGTAAAAACCTCCTTTTATAATATAGTTTAAATTATACATCATAGATTACCAACACACAATAAAAAAGTCCCCAGAATCTGAGGAAAAACTGGGGACTGGAAGATTATGAAATCTGGGGCTATGCCGTTCCCAAATTTCTATATAAAAATAACACAAAAAAATAATCTTGTCAATGGAGGAAGCATATATGAGAGGTAGAACACGGCAAAAACAGCCTATATGGATTTCAACAATAACAGAAAAAAACAATGGAATCGACAAAGCTCTTGTCTATTCAAATCCACAAAAGAAGAACATTTCAGTGTCGGCAACAGCAGGTACACCGGAAGAATTATCCGCCGGAATTGTTCCCGACTACGACCGATATATCACGGTTTTCGACCGAACATTTCAGCCAAAAGAAGGCGATGTTCTGTGGATTGATACTGTGCCGAAAATCAGCATAGACGGAGCTTTGATTCTTGACGATGATAACAGCCCAACCGTTTTGCCAGACTACAGGCTTAAAAGAATCCTTGACACTCAAAAAGGACAGGTCGCCCGATATGGAATAGCGAAAATCGGTGGCAACAATGAGTAGGAAAACAATCCGGTGCAACTTGAACCATAATTCTTTGCAGTCAGCGATTCAGCAGTTGGAAGAATACCAGAAAGATATTCAAAGGAAGAACCAGATTTTCATTGACAAACTGGCTCAAGAGGGAATACAGGTTATCCAGACCACGATGGAATCTATTCCGGACGAAGAAAAAGGTTCTTACTACACGGAAGTTATCAATAACGGACACGGCGATATCGTTGGTGCGGCAGTTCGGCTTTCTGGGGACAAGGTTCTTTTTATCGAATTTAGCGCCGGTATTTCTTATGGAACGGACAGCTATCCATTACCGTCTGGCGCTGATTATGGTGTTGGTACTTACCCAGATCAAAAACATGCCTACGACCCAAACGGATGGTGGTATGTGGATGAAAGCGGACGAAAGCATCATTCTTATGGTAACAGGGCGTACATGCCGATGTACCACGCGGAAGAAGCTATCATTATTCAGATACGACATATTGCAAAAGAAGTGTTTGGAAGATAGGATAAAGCCCGGAGTCATCTGGGCTTCTATTTTTTTACCTTAAATCCAGATAGAAATAGTCCAGTTTATTATACAATTTGCCTATGCAAAAATATGGAATCATATGGCTTGTTTTTTGTACAATTAAGATGCGAAGCATCTACCGGAAAGGTAGGTGCTTTTTTCATGCCCAAAAAATAAATCATAAAAGATAATTGAACAGGCAGGGTGGTTAAATGCCGAAAATATTAAAAAACCCAATATCCGAGATATACGAACGCTGGAATAAAGCGATCGAACCTGTAGTTGGTAAAGGAAATTTTTCCATGGACAGAAGCCAAACTCTTGCATCTGGAAAGAAAACCTACGCAAGACTTTATATGTTGGGAAATGTTCTGACAGAAGGAGACCTTGAAGGCGATGAATGCGCCACGGTTCCAACTATCCAGATCGAGTGCTTTGCCACAGGTACGAATCCGCTTGCAAAAGTATATCAGATTGACGAAAAAAGTCATCAGTCCATGATTGACATGGGATTTCGTAGAACTTACGGGCCTGAACTCATGGGCAACGTTGATGATAGTATTAAGCGGCTTGTTAGCCGATACACAAGAATTTACACCGGGCAGCTGCTCGGTGAATGAAAGGGGTGAGATAGAATGGATCAGATTATGAACTATGTGAAACCGGAACTTCTGGTTGTAGCTGTAGTCCTGTATTTTGTAGGAGTATTCCTCAAACAGGCTGAAACTGTAGCTGACAAATACATTCCTGGAATCCTTGGGCTTCTGGGTGTGGTTATTTGTGGAATCTATGTTTTCGCTACATCTACAGTCACAGGCGGTCAGGAAGTTGCAATGGCAGTTTTTACCGCAATCACACAGGGTATTCTTGTCGCAGGACTGAGCACTTATGTGAATCAGGTCATTAAACAAGTAAGCAAAGAAGAGTAGAAGGGCGGTGATCCTTTTATCTCCCGGGCACAGGGTTACGTGCCAGAGCCGTAATGGCTCTTTTTTATTGCTAATTTATAGCCGAAAGGCGGAAAGGAGCTAATATGGCATCAGGAAATATCGCAGGAATCAGTACCGTTGGTGCTCTTACCGGTTATGCAGTAGAGACAGTAGCGGGAACAAAGCCAACAAAATTCAAACAGCTTCACAGAATAAACGCTTCTGATGAAATCAATATCGATGTTGAGACTATCGACGCATCTGCTCTCGAGGATGAAATCGAGAGAACTATCGCAGGTCGTGGTTCAACCGGTGGTACGTTCAATGTAACTGTAAATGTTACCGATGAAACAATCAAAGAGTGGGAAGACCTCATATCTGCTTACAAAACAGCTCATGCAAGTGGTCTGTCTATGTGGTACGAGGAATATTACCCGGCACTTCAGAAAGCGTTCTTCACCAAGATCGAGCCGCCGACTATCATTCCGAAACCGGCAAGAGATCAGAACGGTCTTCTTACTGTCGGCATGTCCCTGACTATCAATGAGTATGTCGGCCCGGATACAGCAATCAAGCCAACCGAAGGCGAATAACAAATATATCTAGCTGGGAGGAACAGATATTATGTATAAACTTTTAAAGATTAGTGGCAAAGAGTACAAACTGGAATACAGCATTGAAGCATCTCTGTATGATGAATGCGTCAAGAGCGTAATGAACACACTTCTGGCGACAAGCGGCGGTGTGGACAAAACTCCGGAAGAAATGATCTCCGGCATGGCAAATATCCCAAACACAGCATTAACCGTGTTTTATGCAGGACTTCTTCAGTATCATGGTGACAACCCAGATGCAGACGGTTCTGTTCCTAACTTTGCGACCGCAAAAAAACTCGCAGTGCAGTTCATTCAGGAACATAAGGATGATGAACAGGGTAACTTTTACGGTATCTTTGCTATGTGTCTTGACCAGATGGAGGAAGATGGTTTTTTCAAGCTGACCGGTCTGGAGACACTCATGGACGACATGAACATGTCAACCAAACCGAAGAGAGCTCCGAAGAAGCCGACAGATCACCAGAAAAAAGCTACAGCGAAATAATCTGGACGGAGTTATATCCGGCGGCAGTTCGCATTGGAATGAACCGGAAAGATTTTCTCAGAAGCACCATACGTGACCTTCAAGTAAGGATACGCGAGTACGAGAAAAACAAACGTGATGAGATAGAAACGCAGGTAAAACTGGTTGAATATCAGGCATGGCTTTCCGGTTTGTATGTGAAATCTGCGGTATCGAGTGCACTTTCTAACAAAGCGAAATATCCAGATAAACCAATCACAGAAAAAACAAAGAAACCACAGATTGAAGAAAAACCAGATGTTCCGAAACGGTCTGAAGCTGAATTAAAGCAGGAGGAACGTTATTACGAACTTCTGATAAAAAAGGCAAATGCGAATATTGCCGAAATAGGAAATGAAAAGGGCAGGCAAGATGAATAAAAAGTCTTGTCTGCCCTTATTTTTTTGATTAAAAGGAGGTGCTTTTATGGCTGATAATACCATTGATACCCTTGACATACAAATAAACAGTAGCACCAGGAACGCTACAAAAGCATTAGGCAATCTGGCTAAAAAATTAAAGGATGTTGATACGGCACTGGGAAACGTCAATACCGGTGGGCTTAGGAATTATGCCCGCGAAATCGGGAGAGTATCAGCGGCTTTACAGACATTAAACAAAACAAAAGTCAGTGTTCCGGACTTAACTGGATTAACCGGTCAGCTTCGAAGCTTATCAAAGGTTGACTTCACAACACTTGGAGCAAGTACGAAGTCTTTACAGAATCTGGCTGCTGGATTAAGTTCCTTAAAAGGTGCGTCCAACATTTCAATCCCAAAGATTGATACCAAAAACGTCAAATCAGCGGTAAATGCTATTCAAAAATTCCAAGAGATTGATGCTGTGAAAATGCAACCTGCAATAACCGGTGTTGAAAAGATAGCTAGTACCATGAACGCTCTTAACGGAATGAACTTCAAGGATTCCAAAATCACGAATGTTATCAATTCCTTAAGCCGACTTGCGGCGGCGGATATGAGCGGATTTGATACTTCAAAGATGGGAGAAATTGTCAAAAGCATCGACAGTTTAAACGATGTCAGGGACGTTTCTTCCAGTGTCAACCGGTTCACAGGTTCGTTAGCAAGACTTGCTAATTCCGGAGGAAAAGCAGATCAGTCAGCAGAAGGCTTAAAAAAACTCGGAAAGAGTTTGAGAAAAGTTGTTAATGGTATGCTGTTTACGGCAAAGCCCTCAGAATCCATAAACATGTTTGTGCAATCCATTTCACGGTTGGCAAATGCGGGTGACAAGACTGGTAAAACGGCATCGCAATTAGAGTATTTAGCCGCAGAGGTGAAGAAATTCTTTGCCGCCATGCAGGATGCTCCGCAGATCAGCGAGAATACACTGAGAATGGCGGAAGCCCTTGGGCAGTTGGCAGCGGCCGGTGGGAAAGTAGGAACTGCCACGAATACTGTAGTCAATTCCTTTAACAAGCTTTCCTCTATCGGTTCGGGACTTTCTTCGTTACTTGGTACAGTGGCGACAAAAGCAAAGAGCGGGATTGGATTTTTAGCAACCGGAATCTCTAATCTGATCAATAGGAGCAGCGGGCTGAAGACAGCATCTTCCAATGTTGGTTCTTTCATTAAGACAGTCCTTGGCTTCAAAGCAGCTTCAGCCGTGATGAGCAAATTCAGCGAAGCTATGGGCGGAAAAGGAATCCTTGAGATCGGTTCCGATATCGCCGAAGTTGAGAACGTTGTAGATGTTGCCTTTGGAAGCATGGCAGATCAGGCGTATAAGTTTGCATCTACGGCAACAAAGCAGTTTGGATTATCGGAACTGGCAGCAAAGAATTATTCTGGAACCATGATGGCGATGCTGAACGCTTCTGGTGTGGCGCAGGAATCCGCTGCGAAGATGTCGACAACTCTTGCAGGATTAGCCGGAGATTTAGCATCTTTTTACAACATTGATACTGATACCGCCTTCTATAAATTAAGGGCGGGCATTTCGGGTAGATATTTTGCCCCTTGCAGTCGAAAGGCTGCATAGAAAATCGAGCAAAATCGGGGAAAGCTAAATTGATTATCAACATGCTAATCCCGAGGTAAGCGGTCAGATTACTAACGGCTGACTGCCACCGTAACGCGTAGGAGCTGAATAAATATAATGCTCCCAAGAGTGTTCGACACGATTGATAAAGTCAATCCACTATTAACCATAGTGCCTAACGTTATACGAGGGTGAAAAGGTACGCTGAACCGGGGATGAATCAACATCCCATAATGCGAGGAAACTCCCGGAAGTATCGGATAAAAAGCCGATACGGTAACATAATTGGAAATTGAGCCTTTAAAACAGCTCGGAATAAATCTTTCAATTGTTAATTTACAGGAGTATGCGTTATCACAAGGCATTACAACAGCCTATAATTCCATGACGCAGGCTCAGAAAACAATGTTGCGCTATAACTACATCATGTCAGTTACAAGTGCACAACAGGGGGACTTCGCGAGGACAGCCGGATCTTGGGCCAATCAGGTACGTCTCCTTACTCTAAACATCCAGTCCCTTGCATCTGTCATAGGGCAAGGCTTAATCGCAGCAGTTCTTCCGGGAATCCAGGCGCTTAATGCCCTGATGTCCAAACTTATGCAGGCCGCAGAAACATTCAGAAACTTTATGTATGTTTTGATGGGCAAGAAAATCAAAGGATCCACCAGCGGAGTTGTGAATGATCTTGCCGGACTGGAAGATGCTGCTGTAGATCTAAGTGATATTGAAGGAGCCGGTAATGATGCTTCTAACGGGTTGAATAACGCTACTTCATCAGCAAAAGCTCTAAAGAAAGCTCTTTCTGTTCTCCCTTTTGATGAGTTAAACCAGCTAACTGACAATACCTCAAGTGGCACTACTGAAACAACGCCAAAAACCAAAAAGAAAAAAAGTACAACTCCGGCATCAGGACTCGTGGGTATTTCCGATCAGCTGGGAGACGCTTTGAATAATGAAGAAACCCCTATCAATAAATGGGCTGAAAAAATCCGTAAAGCTTTTCTCAATCACGACTGGGAAGGACTTGGAAAGACCATTGCAGATATGCTTAATATCGGAATCCGAAAGATTTACGATGTTATCAGTTGGAGTAATGTGGGGCCGAAAATCTCTGCATTTTGTAATGTGTTCACTCGTTCTTTTAATAGTCTTGTTGAAAATATTCACTGGGATAGATTAGGGCGTACTGTCGGAACCGGTATCAATACTTTGGTCAACACCTTTGAGCTTCTGATCGGGCCGGGTGGTATTGATTTTACAAACATTGGTAACAAACTGGCAACCGGACTTCGGGGAATGATTGACGAAGTTAACTGGCCGAGCCTTGGACAAGTCCTTGGCAGCGGATTCATGGTAAGTTGGAATATTCTGGACGGTTTTGTTCAGAAGATGTCAAAAGAGAATAATGCCGGTCTGACTGGTTGGGAACAATTAGGGACCGCGGTTGCCGATGCTATGAACGGAGCCTTTGGACGAATTTCATTCCCCAAAATAGCAACTACGATTGCGACCGGACTGAATGGTGCATTTCAGGCATTGGCTACATGGGCGCAAAAGTTCAACTGGGACGGATTAGTAAACGATATTGCCAGCGGAATCAATACTTTTATCGGAAAATTCAAGTGGAAAAAGAACGGAACATCCTTAAATACTTTCATCACGAACTTACTGGATGCTCTGGTTGATATCGCAGAAACAACGGACTGGGAAGCTTTCGGAGAGGGTATAGGTACATTCCTTAGTCAAATAGATTGGGGAGCCCATTTAAAGAAATTAGCTACAGTATTACTTGATGTTTTAAGTGGAATCTGGAAGGGACTTGGCAGCACATCCGCAGGAAAATTTGTGGATGCTGTTATTTTTGGAATTGTTGGCTTCAAAGCATTTAGTAAAATTGCTCCGTTCGTAGATGGAATCGTGAAATTCTGTACAGGTTCGACAGTTGAGGATAAACTGTCCAAAGGTATGCAAAAGCTTCTGGGAAAAACAGTAGAATCTGCGGTGACAAATTCCGGTTCATTATTTGGAGGCCTTGCCGGAAAAGCCGGAACTCTTGCAACAAAGCTTACCTCTCTTGCTACTGCTATAGCACCGCTTGTCGGAACTGCCGGACTTATCGTTGGAATTGGTGCGGCCGCAACTGCCGGAGTAAAAGGCTTACAAAGTCTGATTGAAAAGATGCAGGGTGGAAATGGCATTGCTACAGAGTATGGAAATGCTATTAATGCTCTCATAACACAGCTTTCAAACTCTGGTGCAATCACCGAAGACGAGGCAAGCAAGCTGTTCAAACTGTCAGAAAGTATGGAGTCTTCCGGCACATCTGCCAGTGATGCCTATGCAAAAATTGCCGAAAAGCTGGGAACTTATGGAGTAACATCCGATCAAGCACAGCAGGCTCTCTCCAGGCTGTCTCAACAGCAATCAATCACATCCGATTCATTATCTGGGCTTCAAACAGCAATGGACGGACTCGGAAACTCTGTGAGCAACACATCTTATAAGATCGACACTTCCAAACTTTCTTATGATGGGCTGGAAGAATCAATAAAACTTATGAGTGCACAGTTAGGACTTACATCTGACCAGTACACCGCTCTTGATACTGTTATTATGAACGGAGAAAACACCAAAGCCACAGCAAAGCAGACCTATGATAACCTTATTGCTACTTTAAAGGATATGGGAGTTAATACCCAAACAGCAGCTAAGATTATCGGGCAAGTTATGCCGGAAGCATTAGTGCAGGCGTCCAATACTGCAAATACTAGCGGAAAGTCCATGAAGAGTAGTATTTCTGGTAATGCTAAAAGTGCGGCCGAAAGTGCAAATAAAAGCCTTGATTCTATCAAGAATAAATCAGACAGTGTCCTTCCGAGCGTAGCTACAGCAGCAAGTACGGCTTTTGGAAAGGTAAACACGGAAGCAACGACCAAGTGGGGCAACTCTTCCCGTGAAGTAACCAAGAACGTCCGCCAGATGAAGATTGATGCAAGTACCGAGCTTGGCAAAATGGACACTACTGTCCGAAGCCATTTTGGAAGCCAGTATAATATTGCACTTGGAAAGTGGAAGAATCTTGGAAGGGACATTTCTTCTTACATTCGTGGAACTATGAATACGAGTGTTGGGGGCGGTATTGATACCATAACAAATACGATCAGCCGAAATTTTGGAAACATGTATAGCATTGGACAAACTGCTATGCAAAATCTCCGGAATGGTATTGAATCTATTCATATCAATACTCCTCATATCTCTATGGATTACACTGATTGGCAAGAGGGAAGAACACATAAGTGGAGATGGAACTCTTCAGTTAATTGGTATGCCAAAGGCGGTCTTTTCAATGCGGCATCCGTGATCGGTGTTGGTGAGGCAGGAAGGGAAGCAGTCCTTCCACTGACCAACAAACAAGCTATGAAGAGCATTGCTGACAGCATTACCGGAAACATGCCGGACGGAAGTATTGGACTGAGCAAGGAAGAAATGACACAGGCGGTAACACAAGGCGTTGCTATGGCAATGATGAACATGAACACCGGCGGAAACTCATCTCCGCAGTACATTTCCAACACGATCAATCTGGACGGCCGGGCGTTTGCGAAAGCTCTCACAAAAGCCCAGCAGGACAACAACCGGCGTAAAAATCCGAGTCCGGCATGGTAGAAAATCATTGCTATTCCTGCCGGGTTGCGGTATAATGAATATGTAACAAGTAGCACCTATATCTTGTTATATTGTGCGAAAAAACAAAATATTGAGCAGACTTTTAAGATGATATTTACTTGGGTTGAAGTAGTGACCCGTTTTCCGTGATACCGTCTTGGAGTCTGCTCTTTTTTTGTTTCCAAGCTGGTAAAACCAACAGGCTAGACCGATCATCGAAAAGCGGAAATGCCTTGCCGCCTGCCTGTTGATTTACATACATTCAAGGCATCTTTTATACGAAAGGCAGGTATTTTTCTATGGCAAAATCTTTTAATTACCGTAAATATTACAAAGAGTATTATGGGATTGATTTTGGAAAAGAATTTGATATTCACCATATAGATATCAACAGAGAAAATAACGAAATCAATAATTTAATCTTGCTTCCTAAAAGGTTGCATCTTAAATATCATTATAGTTTGTCTGGATTATATCGTGTTTCGGAAGACGACGGACTTATGAAAATATATCTTATTCCATACGCTTTTGACGATATAGAAAAATATTTGGAAATTGCTCATCAAATGGAATCATGGGCGAACTTCAAACATACGCTTGATACGTTACTAAAATCTGGTGTTAAAAAGCATGAGATTCGTAACCTTGTCGGATTTGATAAATATTTTCTTCCGGAAGGTATTTCGTGGAAATAATTGGTAAATTCAGTAGGCTAGGGTAGCTCCCGAAAAGTGTAAACCTTGATGCACCTGCCTACTGTTTTTATAAATCAAGGATTCTGGCATATTATGGAGATGCCAACGACCAACAAGGAGGTTATTTATTATGAGTAATACAGTTAATAAAATTAAAAAAGCAGTTTTACGTGAAGATTTGCTTGCCATTACAGGGGATTTTCGCAAAGCAATTATATTGAAGCAGTTTATCTATTGGTCAGAGCGAGTATCAGATGCTGACAAATTTATAGAAAAAGAAAACGAAATTGCCAAGAACAATGGTGAAGAAGAACGAGAATTATTTTACGGTTGGATTTACAAAACAGCGGATGAACTTGCTGAAGAAATAATGCTTGGATTATCTGCAAGTCAAGTAAGACGTTATGTAAGAGATTTGGTTGATATGGGATTTATCTCCAAAAGAAATAACCCTAAATACAAGTGGGACAGAACATTGCAGTATCGGGTAAATCTCGTTAATATAGCAAAAGCTTTGAAAGAAAAAGGGTATCCGTTGAGCGAATATAAGATTGAATTACCGGATGATTTATCCAATGTGCATGAGTGCGCAATCAATGAAGCGCATATGGAAAATCAATCGGTTCCAGATGCTTATGCTATACCAGAAACTACTACCAGAGAATATAATTCAGATATTACTAATACAGAAAATAAAGACTTTATTTTATCAAATAAAGAGAAAAAGACTTTATCAAATAATGATAAAGGTTCAAAGACTTCTGCTCCTGATAATATTAATATACTAGATATAAATAATATACCCTCACGGACAACTGAGCAGAAGGAAGTGTACCGCAAGCAAAAACAGAAAAATCGTTCTGAGAAATACCGGGACGAAGATGTACCACAGATTTTGTATAATAAGTTTAATTCGCTGTATGGTGAACAGGAGAACATTCTGGAAGACCACGACATTTGTCTGACCATGGCGGTTATCACTTATTACTTCAAACAGTACCGGTCACACATTGGCGAACAGCATATAATGATTTCTGCCGAATACGCAGATCAGTTCATGGGTGCTATCATTGGTGATGATTCACCGCTTCTGAAAGCGGACGTGGAAGAAAAGGATGAGCTCCGGTTCTATCAGGACATGATAGATGAGTTCTTCAAGTCAGACCTTGGCCAACGAAACGGAAAAAGCTTTGACCGTCATATCTGGCTGTTCTTCTCAGAGAGAAATCAAGACATTTTGCGTGAACGAGTGAAACAGAAATGGGAAGAATAAGAATACATTGATTAAAACGAGACAGAATCCGTTTGAAATGCCATAGACGATAATTTCCTCACGTGTCCTACTCAAATTGATTATAGGCGAAAATATCACAGTAATTACTGTTAAACAAAACACATGGGAGGTGGCAAATGCAAGCAATAATCGCAATTCAAAAAATACTTTTGATAATAACTATCAATATTGAGCTTTTTGCGGCTTTTAAGAACGCAAGAAAAAATGATGTGTGCCATACGATTATCAGCTGCACGATCATGTTGATTTCTGCTCTTGCCCTTATGCAATAGTATCTGGAGAAATAATGGACTTTAAAACAAAATATTTTGCTATCTGGCAGGAAGTGTGGGGACTGCACAAGAAATACTGGCGAATCCCGATGGACGATTCTGAGACGTGGGAACAATTCGCAGCTGAAGCGGAAGCCCTCAGAAGCAGATACGTTGGAACGCCGGAAGAAGATTTTGCGGGGAAACTGATTCTTGCTGTGACAAATGAAGTAGAAAACGCTTCAAAAACACTTGGACAATAATTTCCTCACATGGCACATAAAAATGGATTCTAGGCGATTTTGTTCAATCAATTATCGAGAAAGCAGGGAAAGAAAATGGAATATATTATGGTTTTAAATGCAGTATCAGTGATCGCTTGTTCAGCGGCTATTGCCACAGCCTGTAAAGTGACAGGTTCAGCATGGCCATTGCTGGCATTTATTTTAATCCCAAAATGGGGATATCATCATTTTGACGACAAGGAGGGAGAAGAAGATGAATCGAAGAAAAACCAGGCTCCGTAAGGGCCAGTATAGAAACATCCGAAAGGCGATGGACTGTATAGTGGCAAAACGAGGAACCAGAAACAATGAGTTCCGAATGCGTGGGCGAAAGCCCCTGAGATACAGCCAGCTGATAACGTACCACAAACGAAAACCGTATATCTAGGGAGGAAAAAAAGATGAAGAAAAAATTAAAAATCATGTTACTGGCAATCCTGTGTCTGTGCTTTGCCGGAGAGGCTGCCGGATGTGCTTTGATGGACGATGCTATTAATGACATCAAAGGCGATCTGGTTGGAAATGGATATACAATCCGTACTTACGATAACTATGGCTCAAAAGTGATGACCACTACTGGCAATAAAATCAATGTTCAGGGCAATCCGGTTGAGACAACTTCTTACAACAGTGATGGAACCGTGGTCAGCGGATACGAGCTGTCATCCGTGATCACAATCAATATTGACGGCAAGGAAATCCAGAGCTGCGGCGACACCTGCATATTTGAGCAGGACGGTCTGGAGCCGGATGTGGATTTTAAGCAGACTGATATTTACAGTCAATCTACAGGGAAACTTTCTGACAATACTTACGTTGCCGGGATTGTGAATCAGTACAAGAATTATTTTGGAAAATCCAGAGTGGTTGTGATTAAATCTCAGCTTGGCCAACCTATCACAGCATATTCCGGTGACGAAGTATACTGGAAAATTCCTAAGAAGTTGCCGAAAATGACAAAGCTCATGATTGACGGGAAAGCTCTTTATATCCACCGAGCAAACTTCCAGATTATTGATACGGCCTTGTTGAAATAAAATAGTTTAAATTCGGGCATTGAATTTTGACATCAGTAAAATACATAGGTGTACAGAAAATGGATTCTGCGTGATTTTGCCTAATCAATTACTGTGATTCTCATTGTAGTTTCTCTCTATCAGATGTATAATTAAACTATCAATTCAAGGGAGGAAGAAGAAAATGAAAAAGTGGAAAAAGTTTACAGTGATTTTGCTGGCAATGATTATGGCACTTGCCATGACGGTTCCGGTATCAGCGGCAACAGTTAAAATTAACAAAACAAAGGTAACGATTTGCACAGGACAGACATTGCAGCTGAAGATGGTCGGAACGAAAGCGAAGCCAAAATGGTCTAGTAATTCAAGAAATGCGATTGTGAATAATACCGGAAAAGTAACAGCAAAGGCCCGAGGAACAGCTACGATCACTGCCAAAATCGGGAAGAAGAGCTATCGGTGTTTGGTGACAGTAGAAGCACCGAAGATCAGCAACTCAAACATTTCACTGTACAAAGGAAAAACGGCACAGCTTAAAATGCTGAATACGAAGCAGAAATACAGATGGTCTTCTTCGAACACTAAAGTCGCAACAGTTTCGTCAACCGGCAAGATTAGCGGAAAAAATGCCGGGACTGCTTATGTTTCCGCCAGAAGTGCATCTGGTAAAACATTTAAGTGCAAAGTTACGGTCAAGAACACACCTAGTAAACTTAAGATGCTTTTGCCAAATCAAAAAGAGTGCGGAACTGCGGATTTCTTTATTGAATATAACTCTCAAAGAAGTACAAATGGTAAAACCGTACTTATGCAGTTATATAAACAATTTCCAATGGGATATATCAATTTTTCAGCAAATAATGTTGACCGGGAATTAATGACGTATATCTATATTGACGGAACGCTTTGGGATCAAAATCACGGCACTTCTGTTAGCGGCGGGGGATCATTGGACGACGTTTATATAAAACCTGGAACACATGTTGTTGAAATGGTGCAATTTGCGAATAATAATCGTTATGGAAAAGTGAAGTCTTATCGTAGAGCGATGTACAAAGTGATTTACAAATAAAGTTATGGACCGGGGAGAAATCTCCGGTTCTTTCTTTTTACTCGAACATCATATGTAAAAATATGGAATCATATTACGCCAAAAAAGTATAATGAATAATCATAAAGCGTCTATCTTTGATAGGCACTTTTTTTATGCATAAAATGAGGTGATTATTCAATGGCAGACGTTTTTATAAAAATTAATGGTGCAGCGATGCCTTGTCCGTCCTCTTTCACATGGGGACTTCAGGACATATCAGCGTCAGAATCCGGACGTACTGATGACACGATCATGCATAAGAATCGTGTTGGACAGAAGAGAAAACTGGAAATAGGTTGGAACGCACCGGAATGGGAAAAAGCTTGCAAAATCGTGCAGGCGGTCAACCCAGAGTACATTTCTGTTGAATATCCCGATCTCTTGTCTGGAAACAAACACGAAGTCCGAACCTTTTATGTTGGCGACCGGTCCGCTCCTTTTAAATGCTGGTGGGTCGGGAATCAGCGGATGGAAGGATTGCAATTTGACTTGATCGAGCAATAGGAGGCGAGAAATTGAGAGATGTTTCAAATAGATTCAAGAATGAACAAAATAACGATAACAGGAATTATTTAAAATACGCAGATATAACGCTGGCGGATGGGACAGTCATCAATCTTACCAACGCTGATTTTTGGTCAAATGGTATGAAGCTTGAGGATTCCGTGTCTGACGACAATACTTTCAATATCGGGTCCGCAAATATCAATACTTTGAACCTGTCAATCAATAACTTTGACGAAAAGTATACAGATTACGATTTCACAAATGCAGAAGTGATTTGCTATGTTGGACTTGAAGTGGAACCAACGTCCGGAACTGAAAAAGAAATAGAAAAAATCCGAATTTGTACCATGACCGTGGTTGATACGCCATATCAGGATACTACAATTATTGAACTGACATGCGAGGATAATATGCGAAAATTTGATCGTGATTATTCCGAGAGTAAGCTCAAATATCCGGCGACACGTCGGCAAATAATCCAAGATGCCTGTAATGTGTGCGGGGTGACGTTAGATACGTTGTCCTTTGACCAAGATTCTTATCAAATCACGGCAAGACCAGATGATGATGCATTAACTTTTCGCCAGGTGTTAGCATGGGTATGCCAGATTGGATGTCAATATGCCAGATGCGATAGGTATGACAGACTGACTATAAAATGGTACGATACGGAAATTTCTGATGCAAATAGGATTGAAATTAATTCTACGAGCAAATTTACCCCCAATTTAGATGATGTAGTTATAACTGGTGTAAGGGTAACAGAATATATTGAAGCTACATCTGATGACGAAACCGCAAGTTCATACTTGTATGGAAATGAAGGATACGTCCTGGAAATCAGCGAAAATAAACTAATTCCACAGGGAACCGGTGAGACTGTAGCTGCAATGATCGGCGAAAAATGCGTTGGAATGTCGTTTCGCCCATTCGAAACGCAGTGCTTGACAGACATATCTATCGAAGCCGGGGACGCTGTTTTAATAACGGACAGAAAAGGTAATAAATATAAAAGCTTTTTAACGAATGTTGTACTACAACCCGGAGTATTCGAACAAATTTCTTGCAATGCCGAGAGCGCAGCTAGAAACAGTTCAAAACAATATTCTTTGATTACACAAACAGCTGTTGACGCCAGAAAGTCAATACAAAAGGAAAAAACGCAACGTGAGCTTGCACTTGAAGAATTTGAGAAAAGGCTTGACAAATCATCGGGGGTTTTTACCACTATCGAAACTCAAGAGGACGGAAGCAAAATTTTTTATTTGCATGATAAACCTCAATTAAGTGAATCGCAGGGAATATGGAAAATGACGGCAGAAGCCTGGGGCGTATCAAATGATGGTGGAAAGACCTGGAACGGTGGAATGACTGTTGATGGGGACGCTATAGTTCGAATTTTAGAAACAGTTGGAGTTAATGCGGAATGGATCAATGCGGGGGCTATTACTGTAAAAGATTCGGATGGAAATCTTCTGTTTTCTGTTGACATGGATACGAAATCAGTATATATCAGCGGAAGTGTACAGATTGGCGGAGGCAAGACTCTTGGCCAAACCTTTGCAGATTACCTGCAAGAAAGCAAGGACTATTCAGATGGAAAACTCTCTGATTATGCAGAAACTATAGCAGGGTCTATAGGCGATTTACAGGGACAAATAGATGGGCAAATAGAGACTTTTTATTATGATTATGAGCCAACTCTTCAAAATATTCCTGCTTCGGATTGGACAACGACGGAAGAACGAAAAAAACATATCGGAGATTTGTTTTTTAACAAAACAACAGGATATGCATACCGCTTTATGCAAGATGGCGCTGTGTGGGGTTGGATATTAGTACAAGATACTGATATTACAAAAGCGATGCAGGCTGCACAGAATGCTCAAGATACAGCCGATCATAAAAGAAGAGTTTTTGTCACAACTCCAGAGCCTCCATACGATATTGGCGATCTGTGGTCTCAAGATGGCGGAGATATTCTTACGTGTACGACAGCTAGAGCGAAAGGTGCAAAATATGTAGAATCTGATTGGAAAAAATTAAACAAATATACAGACGATACTACAGCAGAAAAAGCACTTGAAGCAGCATCTTTGGCGAGAAACATGACTATGCAGCTGGATAATGACTATCAGGGAATACCAGTGGACTCGAATGGGAATTATTCTACATTCCCAGATTGCACCACAACAGCTACTGTGATGTACGGGTCACAGGATATTACTGACGATTGTACATATACAATCACAAAATCCGAAAACGTCCAGGGCCGCTGGAAAGATGATACTCACACTTACACCGTCACTGCATTAACTGCTGACAGTGGGTGGGTAGATATTCGTGCTGCTTATCTGAATAATCTTGTGATTTCAAAACGTTTTTCACTTGCAAAGCAATATGCCGGAAAAAACGGAATAGACGGGTTGCAGGGAATTCAAGGAGAAAAAGGGGAACAAGGAATCCCTGGAAAAGATGGAACAAATGGAACTGATGGTAAAACCAGCTATTTTCACATTAAATACAGTTCTGTGGCAAATCCGACATCATCTAGTCAGATGACAGAAACTCCGTCTGCGTATATCGGAACTTATGTTGATTTTACGGAAGCCGATAGCACTGATCCGAAAAAATACACCTGGAGCAAATTCGAAGGAAAAGACGGAGAAGATGGAATCCCAGGTACAAATGGTATAGATGGAAAAACCTACTATCTGCATATAGCTTATGCGAACTCAGCAGATGGAAAAACGGATTTTAGCACATCAAATAGCACAAATAAATCGTACATCGGACAGTATACGGATACTGCGCAGGCAGATTCAACAGACCCGACAAAATATTCCTGGACAAAAATAAAAGGAGAAACTGGCGCAGCCGGAAGAACATACTTTATTGAATTAAGTTCAGGAGCAGCAAAACGAGGCGCGGATGGCAGTATATCTCCTAGTTCCGTAACAGCATATGCATACTATAGAGATGGGACAAGCAGCACAAGAACGGCCTATTCCGGGCGGTGGAAAATTCAAACATCAACTGACGGTAACACATGGTCAGATGCTTGGACGTCAACGTCTAATTCCACAAGTGCAACAAGAACTCTCGCAAAAGCAGATAAGTATAATTTTGTTCGATTTGTTTTATATGCGGCAGGTGGAACAACAAATATGCTTGATATGCAGACTCTTGTTATCCTTACAGATATATCAGCATTAACTCAGGAAGAAATCGTCAATATACTGTCTAATAACGGGGCATGGAAGGGCTTATATTATCTCAATAAACAGTTGTACATCTCATTTAACGCCGCAAAAGGTGGAATACTTGCGCTTGGCGGCGTAAATGATGGCGATGGTCAGTTGAAAGTGTATGATGCTGACGGAAAAGAAGTCCTCCGATTAAATAATGGCGGTATGGCAATGAATAGTGCTTCTGACGATGCCATTACTATTTTTAGGCTCCTGCGAACAGGACTTTTTTACTATGATTCGACCGGGAAAAAGAGAAAAGTAAGCATTGATACAGACGGCTTAGCTGCATATGTAGATTACACTGATATAAACAACTATAAAATGTTGAAACTGGGGAAATACGGCCTGTATGCAGCAAAAAAAACAAGCGGCGTAGAAGAACTCTGGATGGAGGGTGATACAAGCAAAAAGTGGGAAGGTTATATTATTCGCTACTTAAACGATTTGGTTCGTATAACTGCAAATGCGGTATACACAGATGGATGCTCGATAGGGAATAACTTAGCCACATCAGGAACCCTTTCAGTAGCTGGAAATGCCGCACTTAAAGGAGCTACTGTATTTAAGGATTATGCAGCAGAAAGAACTTCCTCCTCGACTCTTCGTAGGCCGGTTGCGTCAGCGTCGACAGATGGTAACAGAGTAGCGTATCTTCAGAGCAAGAAAGAATCGAATAAATATGCTTTATCAGTAGCGGCTCAGTACGGTGCGACAGCTTATCTAACATACACGTTTTATTATGATGCGGCCTCAGATAAGAGACTAAAAGAAGATATTTCAGAATGCCAAGTCAACGCCCTTAACGCGGTTTGCGCGATGCCGGTATGTTCATTTAACTGGAAAGAAACCGGCGTCCATCAGCCGCTCGGACTTGTTGCAGATGATATTGAAAAAATAGATCCGTTACTGGTGCTAGGCGGTGGTGAGAACGAAGATGGAAGCATGAATGTTAAGCAGATTGACAGGCTCCTTCTGACTGAGTATGCGATTAAAGCAATCCAGGAACTGTCGGCTGTGGTCAAAGAGCAAGGTGACAAAATTAAAGAACTGGAGGAAAAGCTGAATGGAATTAAAGGGAATTGACGTATCATCTAATCAGGGGAAACCGGACTGGTCGAAGGTTGCTAAATCCGGTATTAAATTCGCAATCCTGAGAGTGCATCAGCGGGACGGCATTGACAGCTCATTCGAGTACAACTACAAGGGATGCAAGAGCAACAGAATCCTTATCGGCGGATATAAGTACAGCTACGCTCTGACACCGGCACAGGCCATTGACGAGGCGGAAGATGTAATTGCGGCGCTAAACGGACGTGGACTGGACTTTCCAGTGTTCTACGACCTTGAGTGGTCTAATCAGCGAAAACTCGGCAAACAGGCTATTGAGAACATTGCAGTCGCATTTCTGACCAGAATGAAGAAAGCCGGATATAAGGTTGGCATATACTACAATTATGACTGGTATAAGAATTACTTGTCAAATGATCTGAAGCAGTACGATTGTTGGATTGCGAACTATCCCAAAAAAGAACTGGATAACGGAACATTGCAGGAAAGACTGAGAGTTCCAGTTGGTGTAGGTTGGCAGTATTCCAGCAAAGGAAAAGTATCCGGAATCGGCGGCAACGTTGATATGGATGTATTCTATAAAAATTATAAAGAGGAGGTTTCTGTAATGGACAAAGCCATTGAAAAAGTGATTCTCATTGCTAAAAACGAAATCGGGTATCTCGAGAAGAAAAGCAACAGCCAGCTCGACAGCAAGACTGCAAATTCGGGAAGTGCGAACTACACAAAATACTGGCGAGATATCAAATCATCTTATCAGGGACAGCCGTGGTGTGCTTGTTTTGTGAGCTGGTGCTTCATGAAAGCTTTTGGCTTAGATAAGGCAAAAAAACTTCTGAAGCACTGGCCTTATGTGTACTGTCCGACCATGAGTGGATTATTTACGCTTAACGCTAATCCGAAAGTTGGCGATATTGTAATATTTAAGCACAATGGTACATTTACCCACACCGGATTAGTCACGGCGGTTGTTGGCGATCGCTTTTATACGATCGAGGGCAACACCTCCGGTGCATCCGGTATCATAGCTAACGGCGGCGGTGTGTGTGCGAAAAGCTATCTTAACAGCCAGATGCCAGGGACGAAATTCTGTACGCCGGACTGGAATCTTGTAAGCGGAACAACAACTACAATTAATACCACAGGAGGGAAATATATGTTCACACCAGATACAGTAAAAAATGGCAGCAATGGTCTTTCCGTTCTTCTTTTACAGGAGATTCTTATAGCTCGTGGATTTAAGGGAAAAGACGGAAAAGCACTTACTCTTGACAGATCTGCCGGTACAAATACTATTTATGCGCTGAATCAGTATAAGAAGTCTAGGGGCATGAAACAGGACGGAATCTGTGATGCAGCTGTCTGGAAAGATTTGATTGCACTTTGATGCAGGATGAGGTATACTGTCAGTAGTCACACAGGGATTGAACTTATGATGTATAGCACCCTGTGTGGCTAGCACAAGTTGAGAGTGCAGACTGACTCCACCGTGCATGAACGAAAGAGCTGTATGTCCCAATTCGGGGGCTGTTAGCAGCGGCACGAGTGGACAGTTAAAAAAAGAGTTGGGCCTAAAAACCCGACTCTTTTCTTACTCTTTAAGGTATTTCTGATATATTTGTTCTATTTCTCTTTTCCGGTTTTGAGCCATTGAAACAATGTCGCCGGAAATCATCTTGATGTCAGATTCAATATTTGCGATATAATCCATGTTTACGATATAACTGCGGTGGCACCGTACAAAACGACGATCCAGCACATTTTCTATCTCATGCAGACGCCGGTAAAAGCCGTACTGATGCCTGTCCGTGCAATGGATGATGCACATTTGACCACGGCTTTCTATATATTCGATGTTTCGGAAGAAAACCCTGTGGAAATCACTCTTGAATTTTACAGTAAGCATCCGTTCTTCCAATCTTCCAAGTGTAGTATCAATTACAGAAAACACCCTTCCATTTTCATGCCCTTTAATAACATACTGTGTTGCCTGAACATCAAAAGCATCACGCATGTAGCCGGTATGAGCTGTCCAGAACATCAGACTTCCAGAATAACCAGAGCCACGTAACTTATATGCTACATCAACACCATTTTCGCCGTCTTTTAAAATGATATCCAACACGATCAAGTCAAACCATTCACCGTCTTTCACATCATCCACAAGAGGGACACCAGAAGTGTATTCTGAAATCTGATACGAACGGTCGCCCTTTTTCTTCAAAAATGACTCAGCCTTTGCTTTGAAATAATCAATATGAAGCTGGTTATCGTCAAGTATCGCAATTCGCATTTATATCACACCCTTTTTATTATGCGAAAACCCACTATTTATTCAATTTACCAATTTTTTGCGGTGAATTGTTGTATAATTTACAATGTAGATAGTATTTATACAGATATTATACTACAGCAGTTTAATACTGTAAATGGGCTGAATTGCCGGAAATTTACCAAAGCTGCTCTCCTGTGTTAATAAAAGTGCTTAAAAATCCGGCAGTCAGTCCAAAAAGATAGGTGATTTGATGAAACAAAAGACGAAAATACTCTTAATATTGATACTCGCAGTCGCATTGATAAACACTAGCGCTTATTACATGCTTGTCGATTTGCCAAACGTACAGGAAAGCGCGCATCTGGAGAACGCTCAAAAACATGTTTCAGACGTGTGCAGAGCAATCCATACTAATGCGCCGGTATATCACACTGAGGACATTGTTTGTAAAAGCATAATTTATTCTGCGATCACAGAGTTTTTGTTTGAAAACACGAAGGTTCTAATCTATATCTGGCAATTCCCGAGGGCAAATATTTTGTCGCAGTCCGTACTATTACACTGATGTGGGAGTATAGTAAAAACAGAACGGATGTTTGGAATAATATTTCCCACTAACCGAACATATATTGTTGTATAAAGCTGATCGGGAGGTATGCTATATGGGCTATAAGGAAAAGATTATTGCACTTTTAGATAAAGTTAACGATGAATACATATTGAAAAGGGTTTACAAATTGTTGGTTTACCTCTATTTGAAAGAATAAGATAAAAAAGGGCCGGGGATAGTAATTCCCCGGCTTAATTATTATACAATCATAAGAATGATGCTGATAACATCGTAAATTAAAAAGAGGCCTAAACAAATTAAAGGAGTTATGAGAAGAGATATAAAGAAATTCATAACAGGAGTAACTCTTTTTACTACATCAAAGCTTGTACCGCATTTATTGCAAACGGCTCTTTTGTTGGTATGAGAATATACGGTAGCCGTTTTCCTTGTTGTCATATGTACAAAATCGGGTGATTCTGTTAATTGAATGCCAAGGTCTGTGTTTCCGCAATGCGGGCATTTCAGCTTTTGCACAGTTCTTGGAACACCGTCTACCATCACGTTTTCTGTATAAATGGTTTCTTTTATTTGCTGTTTCTGTTGATTGTCAAAAAGATAGTTCAAAAAGATGAATACAGCAATGGCAATAATAATCCAGATCATACTAAATCCTCCTTAGTAATTTTACATATATTATACCACTTAAAATTGCAACAGCATAGTAAAAACATGAAAAGACCGGAGATTTTAACCTCCGGCCCTTTCTTTTTAATTGTTTTCCAGTTCTGTAAGGATTTCCTGGAGCTGTTTCCAGCGTTCTTCACTGAGCTTTGCGAACTTCACGAGAATCTTCTTGGCAAATTCATTGTCCCCGGTCATTATCGAATCGACGATAGCCTGCGCATCGCCATCGTCATCACTCTGGAACATGTTTCCGACTCCATTTACGAGCCAGTCGTAATTGACTTTGTAACTGGCGCATATTAGTTTGATGTTCTTTTCGGATAGATCACGTTGACCGTTTTCAATCATGGACAATGCCGCTTGTTTAATTGCGAGTGTCTCTGCAAAGTCTTTCTGATTCTTTCCTAATTGTTTACGAAGAATCGAAACTCTTTCATTTATTGTTTCCAATGCTTATCCCTCCTTTCAATATTATAATATCACTAGAGTGATAAAAAGTCAATAAAAATGTAATATTACGCTTGACAAAATATTACACTGGTGATATATTATAATCACACAAGTGATACAGAAAGGAGTGAGAGGAATGACAGATGATAGACGAGAAGCGTTTAAAAAAATGGTAGAACGTTTTAATAATTTGCCGGAGAAAAAGCAGGATCAGCTGCTTTGGTACGGAAGAGCAATCATCGACACAGAAGAATGTGAAGCCAGCAAGAAAGAACATGCAACATTAAGAAGTGATTAAGAAAAGGAGAAACAATGGCATTTAAAGATGTTTCCAATTATTCAAACGAGGAAATCTGCGAGATGATTTACAACTTAAATGGTTGGAATTGGGACGAAAGAGTAGGAGAAAAACCAGATGGATTCGACCAGATGCCATGGTACAACATTCGCTGGTGGCACAGGCTGATAAAAAGAAAAACGAAGCACGATTACATACAGCCTGCTATGAGATATTTGCAAAAGAGGGTAACAATGAAAGAATTTTATTTCTATGCAAATGTAACTCACAGCAAGCGTATGACATCAGAGCAGTTTGAAAAATGGTGGAAAAAAGAAAAAAACTCTTTGTGGTTCGCTTTCCCTCATTGCTACCAAAAAGGCAACGAAAGCTATGAGTGTTGTAATCACATATGGTATTAGGAACATCCAGAAATCGCGTTTTTCTGTATATATTAATCCTGCACCATCAAGTGTGATCGAATAACCATCGTAGTCAGCTTCGTTAAATTCTCCACTACGACCGCATTCGTGAAGCTCGATTAATCCATGGTTGAGTAAATAGGAAGCATATGGATTTCCTGTTTCATCGGATGTTCGACAGATTTTATGGCACTCATCAAAAGTTAGAAAGTTTTTCTTGTAAAGTATTTTTAATAACTTATGAGATGTTTTTTCTAACATATAACTCCTCCTTTTATAAGGAGTATACCACAGAAAGGAATGATACGAAATAGAACAGTTAATGACAATCAATTATGACGGCGACGAGCCGACTGTATCAGCTAGAGAGTTATATAAATCTCTTGAAATCAGTAAGCGATTTTCGGCATGGTTTGAGACAAACTCTCGGGGATTCGTTGAAAACGAAGATTTTACAAGTGTACTTTTAGGTACGGTTGTAAATAACGGAGCACACAGAGAAATACAGGACTATTCCTTATCAGTAGATATGGCGAAACACATTTGCCTTATGAGTAGAACTGAAAAAGGAAAAGAATGCCGACAGTATCTCATTGACCTTGAAAAAGCATGGAATACGCCAGAACAGGTTTTTGCCAGAGCATTAAAGATGGCAGACCAGACCATTGCGAAACTGAAAGATACAAATAAGTCTCTTACGGAGAAAATCGAAGCTGACAGACCAAAAACAATCTTCGCAGATGCGGTATCTGCAAGTCACACATCAATTCTCATCGGAGACTTGGCGAAACTTATATGCCAGAACGGATATCAGATAGGACAGAAACGATTATTCCAGTGGATGAGAGACAATGGCTATCTGATGGTTTCTGGAAGCTCACGAAATATACCGAAACAGAAATACGTTGAGCAGGGATTATTTGAAATCAAAGAATCCAATGTTCAAAATCCAGATGGTTCAGTAAGAATCACACGCACGACAAAAGTCAGTGGGAAAGGGCAGCTGTATTTCGTGAATAAGTTTCTGGGACAGGAAGCTGAAAAGGCATATATGCAGGAGGGTAAATAAGTGGTTAATGAATCAAAAGATATGACATTAAAGGAAAAGAAAAACAAGCTTATTGAAATGATTCGTGAGATTCCAGATGAATCCCCGATCCACAAAGAGCTGTATGAAATCTTTAAAGAAGCAACGCACACGGGAAAGCTTGATGAGAAAACAATCTCCGAATGCGTTGCAAGCGGAGTTAATTCTGCTGTTCAGAACTCCATTCGTGATATTGACGAAGAAGATTAATTGCAATTGAAGTAGATAATGCCGAAATAGCAGATATAGGATTATCTGAATTTTCAATTGCATCAACAGTCGGAGACACTAATTTATTCATGTCGACTGTCTTTAAGAAATCGTCAAAATTTTTCATGATACCCACCTCCTTCCTATAGGAGAGTATACCACAAAAAAAGAGAGGGGAAAAAGAAAATGATTAAATGCGAAAAAGGCAACGTGTCAATCAACGGTGCGGGAAATGAAGTCATCCATGATCTTTCGGAAATCATATCTCGTACCTACAGTTCCTTTTCCAAAGCGTTTGGAGAGGAAAGAACAAAGCAGATGATTTTCAAGGCGGTAAACGCCGGGATAGGAGCGGAAAAATGACAAAAGCAGAGAAATTTAACCTGTACGCAGATGCCTTATACGGAATGTGCCGGAAAGCACAGGACACAGTTACAGAAGCACGTGTGTGCTTTGAATGTAAGGTTTTCAACGGCAAAACGTTAGGGACGTATCGATCGATATGCGTCGGTATCACGACATCTGAGGGAAGTAGAAAATATTACAATGTGTGCGAAGCATTACGTGATATGGAAGAAAACTTTGTATCTGTAAAAGCGGTGCTGAACAACCTGTTACTTAATGCTCCGTGCCCGTATTGCGATCACACAGAAAAGGAGGAAGAAAATTGATGGCCGTAGAAAAGGAAAGCTCCGTGGATTTCATCCCGGAGACTGTTGAAGAAGAATATGCCATGTTGGCAGGCAGACTGAAAGCTGTCGAAGCTTATCTCAATGCTTCAGATAGTGATTACGTCGACAAAAATGTTCTGGCTGCCATGTTAGGCATTTAGGTTGTAAGGTAGCCCCGGCGGTGCAGGAACACCAACCGGAGCACGTATCTAACTTAGCTTAAGTAAGTTAAATACAGGTTGATTATATCATACCTTCCTGTATTTGACAAATAAAAACACAGGAGGGCATTTTTAATGTCAAAAATCACAAAGGAAACTGGTAAAACACTTGCTTCTGAAATCATCGAAGACCTCGAGAGGGAAGCGAGAAACAAAGATCTGGCAATCATCGCTCTACTGACTACGGTACTGGCGATGGGGCTGCTGGGGAAAGGAAAATAATGAGAACTTATTTAGAGGGACTTGTAGTGTTTGGAGTTTCTGGAATGGCAGTGGTGTTCTTTACAGTAATGTGGACAGTGACAGATTTTGATGCGCTTACAATTCTTGCACTGGACTACATTTTAATGAGCACTGTTGGATTAGCAGCATTGCTTAGGATCAATGACTTCATTCACGATATCAAAAGAAGGGAAAAGGAAATGAAGAATGAGAGATTTAAACAAAGCAATTTTGACCGGTTTCGTGACTGATTCTGAAGGAATTGAGTTTAAACCTAGTAAAGGGAAAAGTTTTCTGGTTGTCAGAAGCGACCGATTCAGCGGAACACCGGATGATATTATCGTTGAAATTCCAAGAAGGCTCAAAGATACATTCCGGGAATGGAACTGGGTGAGGGTTTCTGGAAAATTCCGTTCCCGATGGGGAGTGATAAACGGTAAAAAGAAAGAATTCTTGTATCTGGAAGCTTTAGATATCAATACAGAAGGGAACCTTCTTATTAATACAGTGGAAATGACAGCATATATTTGCAAGAAACCCGTGCTGAGAAAAACGCCTTTGGGAAAGACTATTTGTGAAGTTCGCATTGCAGTCAACGGGAACGATAGGTCTGATTATATCCCCTGCATTTGCTGGAAAAATTTGGCGGTAAAAGCTTCTGAAATGGGAGTTGGAACAAAAGTAAAGTTAAAAGGCCGTATGCAGAGCCGTGACTACTGGAAGAAGCAGCCAGATGGTTCTTATGTCAGAAAAACAGCATACGAAGTTTCAGTAATGGAGATGGAGGAAACCAAAGATGAAAAAGGTAACTTTGAAAAAACTGAGCGTTGAAAACTACAAGAAATTTGAAGCAAGAGAATTTGATTTCGCAGGAAGAACAGAAGTTTCCGGCAGAAACCAGCAGGGGAAATCTTCTCTGATGGATGCTTACTTCGATGTTCTGACCGGAAAGCTGGCAGACGGAACACTTCCAAACAACATCCGCCGGAAGGTTGATGGCGAAGAAGTTGACGATCCGGTGGTAAGAGAACTGGTTATTGACGTTGACGGAACGGAGTACGTTATCCAGAAAAAGACCAAGAAGGGGAAATCATCCAATACGGTTGAATATTACGTCAATGGAATTAAGCGAAACAAAACCGAGTATATGGAGATTCTCAAAAGGATTGCTGACCCTGACACGATTGCCATGTGCAGCAATGCCAGAGTATTTTTGAATGAAATCCAGAAGGCAACAGCAAAAGCAAGGGAAACGCTGGGAGGAATAGCCGGGTTCAGCGAAACACAGTTTAGGGCAGAGCATCCGGAATACGAATGGATAAAGAATGAAGGCGTGGAAGGAGATTCTATTGAGGAAATCTTGAAAGCCCGCAGAAGAGAACTGAGAAAAGCTAAGTCAGATGTTGATGATATCGCAAAGCAGATCAGAAAAGAGCAGGGCCGACAGGTTGAGTGTGATGAAACACTTCCGGCACAGAGGGACGATCTTCTTGATCTGTTGAAAGAAAATGAGAAACAGGAGAAAGTACTCAGTGATGCTTCAAGAGAATACGACCGGATTTCTATTGAACTGGCAGGACTGAAACGTTCACGGGATGCACTAGTTGAGAAAGCCGGTAAATCAATCAGAAAGAATCATGACAGAATAACTTCCTTATTATATACGCTGAAATCCGACAAGAAAAATGCCGAAAATGGGCTGAGACTTTCCGAAATGGACTTGGAACATTCTCAGAAAGGAATTGAACGGAATAAAGCTGCACTGGCGCAGGCGCGGAAGAAATACACAGAAGTTTCTGAGACTAGATGGGACGATACCGAACTTACTGCAATTCGAGGAGAAGAATTTGATCCGGCAGCAGCTATTTGCCCGACTTGCGGACAGGTACTTCCAGAAGAGCAGGTGGAAGCAGCTAAGCGCAAATTTAAGTACAGCAAACAGTCCAGAATTGCCAAAAAGCTGGAAGAGAAAGAGCAGTTTGAAAAAGACAAGCGTATCAGACTGGAGCAGATCACGGAAGATGGTAACGGAGCCTCCGATGGTCTTGAAACAGCAAAGAAATCCAAAGAAGAAGCGGAGACGGCTATCGAGGACAAAAAGAAAGAAATTGCTGCTCTGGCATTGAAAATTGTGGATGCTGAGAAAGAAGCAAATAAGCCAATTCCTGAGCCGGATATGTCAGACAATGAAGAATACAAAGCTGTATGCGACAAAATTTCAACACTGGAAGAAAGTATCAATGGTATCGGAAACGGCGAAAATGACCGAATTCTGTTAAGCAACAATCGGCATTCTCTGGAAGCAAAACTCAGAGATGTTGAAGCAAAGATCAAAACTCAGACCGCAAGACTTGAGGAAAAAGCTAATAACCTTGAAGCGTTGCAGGAAGAGCAGAAAAAGCTTTCACAGAAACAGGCAAACATTCAGCAGAAAGTAGATCAGCTGACCGAGTATTCCATTGAGAAGAATAAGGCACTGGCAGCAGTGATTAATCCGCACTTCAAACATTTTCAGTTCCAGTTCCTTGACTACACACAGGATGGAGAACCGTTAGAAACTTGCCGGATGATTTGCAACGGTATTGATTACGCAAACGGTCTGAACCATAGCGATCGGATTCTTTGCGACATTGACCTTGTGATGGGTTTGCAGGAGATGAACGACTTACGGCTTCCGGTTTGGGTTGACGATACCGAAAGCGTAAATTCGGACAGGATTCCAGAATTGGATACACAGATGATTCTTCTGAAAGTTTCGGATGGAGAATTGAAGGTAAAGACATTATAAAAGGGAAAGCCAGAAACGCACGGTCTACCCGATTATATGCGAAAACTGTTTTAATCAACAGCCGTTCACTATTGCGAGTAGTGGGCGGCACGCAAAAAAAGGAATAGCTAGGAACTTGTTTGGCGACAGCCTAGCTACTCCACACAAATATAGAAAAAACTATATCTGTTTTTAGAATAGCAGAAAAAATCGACTTATTCAAGTCGCAGGTGATTTCACACCTGAAGGGTGAGGAACATGATTCACTCGCCAGAGCCTATGCAAATTGAATATTTGGGGTTTGGTAGACCTGTGAAATTCCATAGGTACGAAACGTAAAAACATAAGCACCCGTTACAGAAGAAGTTTGGTAGACCTTTGAAATTACATAGGTACGAAACGTGTCTTTCACAGCTCAAGCAGCGCAGAGAGTTTGACAGATCTATGAATTTACATGGGTACAAAACAGATGCTAAAGGTTTTTCTTCATTCTTGCAGTCTGGAAATCCTGTGAATTTACATGGATGCAAAACAAGAAAGGAAATAAAAATGGAAAGCACTACAGTAATTACAAGAAAATACACTTTGATTCCGGAATTTAGCGAATGCAAAGAATGGAAGAAAAGAGTTTATGATTTCACTGTCAAAGATATAGAACAGAGAATTGAATATAAAAAAAAGAAAAAGCAGGATATATCTGATTTAGAAATTCAACTGGAATGTATTAAAAACAACAGCGAATTTACAAGAAGCATGGTAAACAATTACACATATAATCTTGTCAGAACTGCAATGGAAGAAGAAGCAAGACGTAAGAACTATATTTTGTCATGGATTTTCTCGGAAATGACCGCTAACAGGGTAGACCAGATGGAATCCCTGAAAGATAAGTTCAAGTTTGTTTCCAGCACAATTAATTATGCGTATCGCAAAGCTGGGAGCAATAAAGGGAGTTTATTTGATGAAACAGAGATTCACTGTATGTTGAAATCTTACGGGATTGCTTTTTCACAGGAGCTTACAAAGAAAATCAAAGAATTGGTAAAAAATGGAGTGCTTGAAGGGAAAGTGGTTATTCCGACATATAAATTAGATTCTCCATTTACGATCGCGAAAGCACATTTTAGTTTCGATCATGACTATGATTCATTTGAAGAACTATGCGAACACATCAATGATTCTGATTGCAAAATGTATATGAACTATGGTGGCAATAATACGAAAACCGGTACAAACCCTGCTTCAATCGCACGATTCAGAATTAACCTTGGGCACGGTAAGAACAGAGACGAGCTGAAAGCCACATTATTAAAAGTGTACTCAGGAGAATATCGGTATTGTGGAAGCAGCATTCAGATTTCTAAAAATAAAATCACTCTCAATCTTTCAATGAAGATTCCGAAAGTTGAAATGAAATTAGATGAAAACACAGTTGTCGGAGTTGACCTGGGAATCGCTATACCGGCCATGTGTGCTTTAAACAACAACTTATACGAAAGAGAATCAATCGGTAAAGTAAATGATTTTACCAGAGTAAGGAAGAAACATCAGGCACAAGTAAAGAGACTTCAAAAATCACTTAAAAGCGCAACTGGCAGTCATGGTAGAAGTAAGAAAATGAGAGCACTTAATCGTGTCAAAAAATCAGAAGCACATTTTGTTGAATCATATTGTCACTACGTTAGTAGAAAAGTTGTGGATTTTGCATTAAAGCACAACGCAAAGTACATCAACATGGAGAACCTAAAAGGATATGATACGAGCCAGTTTATCCTTAGAAACTGGAGTTACTACAAACTACAGCAATATATCACATATAAAGCCGACCGATACGGGATCGTGGTAAGGAAAATCAATCCTTACTACACATCACAGGTTTGCAGTGTATGCGGACACTGGGAACCAGATCAGAGAAAAACACAGGCATCATTTGAGTGTGCGAACTCAGAGTGCGAAAGCCATAAAAAATATAAGTATGGGTTTAATGCAGACTTCAATGCTGCTAGAAACATTGCAATGTCAACCCTATTCATGGAAGACGGAGAAGTCACTGAAAAGAAGAAAGAAGAAGCCCGTGAATATTACGGGATTAAAAAATAAAATAGCGAGGCAGTCTGATGATTGCCTTAATCATACAGAAATGTATGCGGCTGATTTCGCAGCCGAAAGGTGAGAATAGAAATTACTCGCCAAAACCTGTGTGACCTGTGAGATAGGATTTGAGGATTGAGAGTCATAACAAATAACACGGATGCAATCACGCAAAAGCGTGTTAGCAAATATAAATAACGAAAAGGAGAATTAAAATGGCAGAAAACAAAAATGCAGTATCAACACAGAATCAGGAAAAGAGAACACCGGTAAAACTGAACACAGATTTCAGTTTGGGAATCTTCGGAAGTTCAGATAACTTTACGATGGCAACCCAGATGGCAAAGGCCTTTGCTCAGTCAACGATCGTTCCGAGAGAATATCAGGGGAATTTTGCAAATGGCCTTGTAGCAATCGACATGGCAAATCGACTGAAAACAAGCCCTCTCACGGTTATGCAGAATCTTGATGTCATTCAGGGCAGACCGGCATGGAGAGCCACATTCTTGATTGCAATGATTAACAGTTCCGGTAAATATGACATGGAATTGCAGTTTGATGAAAAGAGGGATAAGAACGGAAAACCTTATTCCTGTACTTGCTGGACAGAAAAGGACGGTCGTAAAGTTACCGGAATCGAGGTAACAATGGATATGGCAAATGCAGAGGGATGGACAAAGAAAAATGGTTCAAAGTGGATTACAATGCCGCAGGTAATGCTGAGATACAGAGCAGCTTCTTTCTTCTCAAGAATGAATTGCCCGGAACTTTCAAATGGCCTTTACACCACGGAAGAAGCTATTGAAATCGCAGATGCAGATTACAAAATTTACGACTTGGAAAAGGCTGTTGAGCAAGATATTAAGAAACATGCCAACACCGAAGAATTCATCCCGGAGCCGATGGCAATCGAGGAACAGCCAAAACAGCCGACAGTCGCAGAAGTTGTCCAGACAGCAGAGAAAGAACCAGAGATTCCAGATTTTATGAAGCAGGAGGAAATGTGATATGTTAGTGCATTCATGTTTGGTTGTTCTGTTTACAATTTCGCTTATCGTATAGATTATTGCAACAGTTTATGTGTTCGTAAAGAAAGAGACATTACCGATGATGATTACACTGGTTATTCTCAATGCCATTAACTTGTTAATTTCGTTTACAGCAAAATAAGGAGGTACTAAAAATGAGCAATAGTGAAATTTTAAAGAAAGCAAAGGAACTGGTTGAACTTCTGGAAAAACAGGAAGAATCAGGAAAAGTGAAATTATCTGAGCTGAATCCTGGAGATATTTTCCAGACCACCGGAAAGCGTAAATACAAAGTTCTGGAACAGTATACAGAACATACCAAAATTATTTCTCTTGGATTTGTGAAAGAAAATGTGAAATTTGATAATAACACAAGCAACTATGAGAAATCATCATTAAGAAAACTTTGCGATACTGAGATTCTGAAAGACTTTGAGGAAGAATTCGGAGAAGAAAACATCGAAACTGATGTGGCAGATCTGATTACTGTGGACGGTCAGGAGATCGGAGAAGTGAAATGCAAAGTTCGACCGCTGACATTTGATGAAGCACGCAAATATACAGAACTGATGCCGAATAAGGAGTTGAATGATTACTATTGGACCTGCTCTGCGTGGAGTACTGAGGAGCGAGGATGGAAATATGCCATTGCCGTTGTTTCGCCGTCCGGCTTCTTCCGCGACTATATCTACAACTACGGTTACGGTGTTCGCCCAGTTTGTATCTTAAAATCTAATCTCTCTGTATCTAAAGTGGAGGAATAACGATGAAGAAAAATCTGAAATATTTTGAAAATGAATTAAACCGGATCAATAAAGAGCTTGCTGAATACAAAAAGCGTCATATGGGAAAACCGGAAATTGGAAAGGTTCTGGAAATTGCTGGAATGAAATGGTTTATTCTGGACAAGACAGAAGAAGGGTATTTTGCCATTCTCAACGGATTTAATGAAGAACCCAGAAAATTTGATTCAGATTCAAATAACTGGATTGAAAGCAATCTCAGGCATGAATTAAATACTACTTTTCGTAAGAAAATCACAGAAGAACTGGGAGAAGATGCAATTGTTGAATTCGACCGTGATTTACTCTCACTGGATGGGCAGACGGAATATGGACACTGCAAAGATAAAATTTCGCTTTTGACCGTAGATGAGTACCGGAAATATCGTAAATTACTGCCGAACATGTCGAAATGGTGGTGGTTAATTACGCCATGGAGTACACCAGCAAATGATTACAATTCAACACTTACCGTTGTTTCGCCGTCCGGCTTCTTCTACGGCAATATCTACGACTACTGTGGCGGTGTTCGCCCAGTTTGTATCTTCTCTTCTTCTATCTTTGAATCAGAGAATGGTGAATGATGGCAAATGAAGATTTAAGAGTTATTACAAAGGCAAAGCAGTTAACCAAACATACATTAATCGTGACCAGCAACGCGCGGAGATATCCGAAGAAATTCAGATTTTCTCTTGTAGATAAAATGCAAAATAAGGCTCTGGAAATATATGAAATACTTTTTGAAGCAAACCGAACAGATATAAGACACTTTAAAAGAGAAAGACTTGAACTTCAGACAAAAGCGATCACGCATTGCGATGAGCTTATGTATTTTATAGAGCTTTCATACGAATTGAATATTATAAATTCCGGAAACATGGAAGCGTGGTCAAAAATGGTTATGGATGTAAAACACATGGCAATTGCTTGGAGGACAAAAGACAGAAATAGGTAAGAACATAGGCTATGCGTTGCAATACCGTTGTTTCGCCGTCCGGCTTCTTCAACAACAATAACTACAACAACAGTAACGGTGTTCGCCCAACCTGTATCACAGGCAGACAGAGTAAGCATAAAGCTGAAATCAGAAAAGATACAAGTAAATGCATAACCTTTCCACAATGGATAAATATAAAGGAACAAAACAAATGGACAAAGAAATTGTTGCAAATTTTGAAAATTTATATCGTTCTTACAAGAAGGTTAAGAGTGGTAAAAAATTCAATTCAGGCACTGCAAGGTTTTCTAATTTATCTCTTGAAGGTATTCACCTTCTAAAGGAACAGTTAGAAAATCAAACATATACCATAAATCCATATAATAAATTTCAAATTCATGAGCCAAAAGAGCGAACGATAGAATCATGTGCATTTAAGGATAAAGTAGTGCAGAGATGCTTTTCTGATTACATTCTGACACCGAAACTTGAAAAGATCCTGATTAAATGGAATACCGCTGGACAACAGGGAAAAGGACAGCATATGGCGATGGACGGATTAAAGGAACAAATGCTTGATTTCTACAAAAGAAATGGAATTAATGGCTGGATTGTAAAATGTGATATTCATAAATACTTTTACAGCATAGACCACGAAATAATGAAAGATGTACTGGACTATTATTTCGATGACGATTTTACAGTCTGGCTGAATCATTTGTTTATTGATAGCACAGACAATCCAGGACTGCCATTAGGGAACCAGGTCAACCTGAAATATGCGTTGCTACTACTTCATTCGCTAGATCAGATGATAACGATTGAGCTTGGAAATCCATATTATGGACGATATAACGATGATTTTTATGTGTTTTGCAGAACGAAAGACATCGCCAGAGAAATTCTTGAAGCAATTCGAATGATGGTTAAAAGCCTTGGATTGGAATTGAACCCAAAATCGCAAATTGTATCGTTCCGAATGGGACTGTGTTATCTTGGATTCCACCATTACATGACTGATGAGGGAAAATATATCAGAAAATTACGTGGTGACAGAAAAAGAAATACTCAGAAAAAGGTTCGTAGATGGGTTCGTGCAGTAAACGAAGAAAAGATGCCAGTTGAGAAATTCAACGAAAAGTACGGAGCGTGCAAGAACCATATGCTTCATGGAAACTGTATCAAATTATGCCACAGTATGGATTTGGAAATTGAAAGGAGAATAAAATGAGATTAATTGGTCAGACAGGAGATATTGATATCCCTTATGAGAGCAGTACTATTGTTCGCGCGGGTGAATTAATTGTTGCATATTCTGTAAATTACTACTCTTCTATAAATTACTATTCCAAAAAAATTGTTATGGGAATGTATTCCACAGAAGAAAAAACCAAGAAAGTCATGGGAATGTTGCGCCGTGTTTATCATGATGCGGTAACGCACGATAATGTATCAGCATTTAGATTTCCAAAGGATGATGAAGTATGAAATGCGAGTATTGCAGACCTGTCCGAGATGATAACGAAGATCTGATTTACACAGAATTTAATGGAGAATGCACTAATTTTACGCAAATCAGATATAAAGGTGGAGAATACAGGCTTTACACAGTAAATGCATTCATCAAAATTAATTACTGCCCGATATGCGGAAGAAGATTGAAACCGAGGTGATGATATGAAGAGAGTAGATAGCAAAAAAGACTGGGAACAGATAATAACCATCGAACTTCCATTGAAGCAACTCAAATTAATGCGAGATAGCATGTACAAAGTAAACTATGCAGAGTTAGAGAGTCTAAATAGAGGGAAGGACATTCCATATGCCTATTCCGATTTAGAGAAAACCATAGATGAAGCTGACGATATCTTGAATGCATAAATGTAGTTCATGGAAAGCGAGGTGATTCAAAATGTTCATGCGAGTAATTTCAACAGGAAGCACTAATGGAAACTGTTACGCTTTGCAGTCAAGCACAGGCGAGATCGTTCTTCTTGACTGCGGATGCAAGTACAAGAAAATCCTCAGAGGGATTGAATACCAGATAAACAACGTTTCCGGCGTACTTCTTTCACATGAACATGGTTAATCCATGGCGATCATACCGAAGCTATTCGTGAAATCATGAACGCCGGAATCACGGTCTATACCGGGCAAGAAACAATCAAAAACTTAGGCATAACGGACGGAACTATAAAAGCTGTTGCTGAAAAGAAATACTTTAAAATCGGCTCGTTCAGCGCAGTTCCGTTCAGCTTGCCGCATACATCTGCAAATAAAGAACCGTGCCCGAATTTTGGATATCTGGTGGAACATGAAGAAATGGGAAAGCTTCTTTACCTAACAGACTTTGAGCATTGCCGGTACAAATTCAAATCAATGGAACTCGATCACCTAGTTATCGGCTGCAATTACTGTGAGAAACTAATAGATAGAAACAATCCGAAGTGGAAGCACCAGATCACCGGACATTGTTCTTTGTCAACTTGTAAGCAATTCATTAAGGAAAATCGCACAGAATCGCTTAAAACGGTAACACTGGTACATTTAAGCGGTGATGCTTCAGATGGCGAAAAAATGCTTAAGGAAGTTAAAGAAGTTGTCGGGGATGATGTTCTGATTCAGATTGGACAAGCCGGTTTGGAAGTTGATTTAAATTTGTTTCCGTTTTGAAAGGAGAAGGGGATATGAAAATGACAGATTGCAGCAAATGCAGATTCCGTTACTGTTGCACATTAGCCTGGGCTTACGGCTCACTGTACTGTAACGATTATGAGGAGGAATAAAATTGAAAGAATGGACAGAAGAGCTTTTATTGGCGGATGGATATAAACTTCAAAACGCTGAAATTACAAATGTGTCATTAAATTTCAGAGATCACGGAGTACTTTCACTTGACCTTACGCTGAACGGTGGCGGATGGGGAGTAGTTTACGGCGGATATGCTCTTGGATATGGATATTTGGGAGCTAAAGAATTTAAAGGTTCTGATTCTGGAATGGAAGCAATCATGCGAATTATGGATGTAGTTGGCGTTGAAGATCTTGTAGATTTAAAAGGAAAGCATGTTCGGGTCGCAACAAAGGGATGGGGAAGCTCAGTGAAAATCATCGGACATTTTATCAAAGACCAGTGGTTTGATTACGTGAGTTTTTACGAAGACAAAAAGGAGTGACAGGATGCAGATTTTAATTAAGGTTATGGACAAAATCAAAAAGGAAATCTCTCCAACATCCAGTCTGTACGACAGAGGATGGAACGATGCACTGGAAAAGGCGAAGGAACTTCTTACATCTTACAATCCAGTAATTGAGTGGATTCCAACAGAATTAATGTTGCCACCGGAGCCGGACGAAGATATTGATATTGAAGAGCTGCCACAGTACACGGTAACAATCAAAGGTGCTGAATGGCCGACATCTCTTAGATATGCCGGAAATGGCGAGTGGATTGATGTTGGCGTTGGCGGAGAAATTTATTACAAGGTTTCGGCGTGGATGCCGATGCCGGAAGCTTATAAGGAGAAATAACATGAACAAAGTAATTTTGATCGGGCGATTAGTAAAAGACCCGGGCATACGGACCGGAACCAATAACATAACCATTGCCAGATACACTATTGCAGTAGAAAGACAGTATCGTAAAGACAATGAACGGAAAGCAGATTTCATAAATTGCGTTGCACTTGGAAGAAACGGAGAGTTTGCTGAAAAGTATCTGCATAAAGGAATGAAGATAGCAGTCATTGGCAGCTGGCAGACTGGAAACTATACGGACACTGACGGAAAGAAAATTTACACAAATGACTGCCTGGTAGAAACCCATGAGTTTGTGGAAAGTAAGGGAAGAAGCAATCAGTCTGAAAACACCGGTGCAGTTCCACCGTCAGCACCGGAAAGCGACACATTTGTTGAACCGGCTTACGATCCGGATTTACCGTTTAGCTAAAGGAGTGATTATATGAAACCAGTTTTAGAAAAAAGATTCAACTACAAAGGGCATCCATGTGTAGTCTTATTCATGCCCGGAGCATACCGATGCGGATATGTCGGAATCCCGAAAACACATAAGTTAGCCAAGCACGGAGCTGATTTAGATTCAATCAGCTGCCACGGTGGAATCACCTATTCTGAATCAACTTTACATTGTTGCGATGACAAGGACATATGGTGGATTGGATTTGACTGTGCGCATTTCTGTGACGGATACGATATCGAAACCGCAAAGCAGTATTTCGGAGATGACCCGGAATTCAAATGGAACTTTGCAATAATGAAAGACCTGTGGGAAAGCACAAATGAAGAATGCAAATTCCAGTCATTAAAAGACGTGCAGGACGGATGCAAGGAAATTGTAGATCAGCTTGAAAGGATGTAGCTTCGGTTGGATTACAAGAAATTCAGACAGGCGAAAGCCATTGAAGCGAGCAATAAGAAGAAACTTCTGAAAGTAAATCCGAAACTGGATGAAGGAACCGGGATATATATACTCTGGCGAACCGAAACCAGTGGGTATATAGGCCAGACACGACAAGGCTTACTTACCAGACTGGCGCAACATATGTCAGGATACGAACAGCATATTGATCGCTCCATGAAAGCACATGGACTGTATTCGGAAAAGAATAAGGGTGGTTACAAGATTGATTTCTTTCACTGTCCGGTATCACAGCTTGATGAAAAAGAACGAGAATACATCCAGAAAGCCATTGATGCCGGATGGACTGTGAAAAACAAGACTGGCGGTGGACAGGATGAAGGAAAAGAAAAGATTGCTGATTACCGCCCGGCAAAAGGATATCGTGATGGTATCCAACAAGGCAAGAAAACTCTGGCCCGTGATTTATCACATATCATTGATACTCATTTGCAAATCACTCTGAAGCCAGAAAAGCAGAACAACAAAACTTCAATCAAAGCTTTCGAGAAATTTAAAGAAATGCTTGATGAAAGGAACTATGAGAAATGACTATACGTGAAATAAAGAGCAGAAAGCACATGGAATACAAACAGAATCGTAAAGATATTTATTATTTCATCGTAAAATACGAAAAACGCAAAGGCGAAATGCCACAGATCAAAACGATAGCTGAGGAATTGGACTTAAGCCCCAGTGCAGTTCAGAGGCATTTACGCCAGTTTGCGGATGATGGACTGATTGAATTTTCGGGGAGCAATTCTCACAGAAAATACCGATTGACAAGAAAGAACGAAAGATGAAGCTTTACGATCTGTACACCTTAGATGGGACGTTCGTAGATACGCTTACCCGGAAAGAAGCCGTTGAAAGGTTCAGCCTTTCCGGGTGGGACTTCAAATCAAAAATAGACTACAGAGAACCTATCAATGGTGAATATTACCTTGATGATTCAGAAGACGATATCACTGTTAGAAAGCATAAGGACAAAGACATGCTTGCACAGTTTGACTTACTCACATCGAAGTTGAGAAGAATATTAAAAGTGGAGGAAAAATAATGGCAGAGAATTGTAATGAATGTAGTATCGCATGGATACGTGGAAGTGATTATGCGGAGGTATCGGCATACAACGGAAGTACTTTAAAGAACCGAACACTTAAACTGAAGGAAGAGAATCCTGAAGACGTGAAGATTATCGCAGTCAACAAAGATGGCTCGATTTTCGCTCACGTTCCGAGAAAATACGTCCCAAATTTACGAGCCCCGAGAAAGTTGACAGAAGAGCAGAGGGCAGAACTGATTAAACGAGGAAAGAACATGTCGAAATGGAAAGTAACTGATGTAGAAGAAACGCCAGATTTCGACTTTGATGATGAGGATGAAGAAATCCTCGATAGCGAAGATAAAATCGGTTTTTAGGAGAAGAAATGAGAGTAGATGTTCAGATGAGAAATAATGCTATAACGGTTCAAGGATTGAGAGTGTATCTGGCAGAAAGATACGGGATTCGCAAAGGAAATCGTATCAAGTATACAGATCGCGGAGAAGAAAAGACGGAGCACATTTATGAAGTTGAAGAGATTTATTCTCATTGTGTGCTGCTACGGGACATTTTTGATAACACAAGAATCTGCCCATGTTACGGAAAATTAAAAATGATGTTGGATGGAATTGAATAAGAATCTGGTTAGGAAGATGGGATTATAAAATCATGTATCACTACACAATAGCGTGTCAGTTGCTTACATGGGGAAAGTGAAGATGGAAATGAACTACGAACACTGTAGATGCAAATGCGGTGGAATTATAGGGCAATACAGTAAAGTGAAAGGATTCACCTGTGAAAGATGCAATAAAGAGTATCAATTATTAGAACTAAAATTCGATTGGATTGCATCGAATGAAAAGACAGGATGGATGTTTCCGATGCAAAGAAAGAGGGAGCGAAATGAAAAATAATAATTACGCTTCGTTCTTCAAGGCAAAACCAAAGAAAGTAGAGAGGTACATTCGTTGCAGAAAATGCGGTGGGAACATGGAATGGGTTGAATACTATCCGCCGGAAATCAAATGCCCGAAGTGTGGATACACTGTATATCCCAAGCCTTATGAGCCAGATTGTATCAAACTACCAGAAACATTGGAAGAATATTTTGAATTATATGAGAAAATAAGGAGGAAAAATGAGCGAAATTAAATTCAGCGACGGAATGCCAGTAAGAGAAAGACGTTCCAGCACAAGCATTTATCCAGAAGAATTGTTGGATAAAAAATGTGGTGGCTGTGTAAGATGCGAGCCAAGAAAAAGGAAAGGTGAAACAGGCTACCATTGTACGACACAGCCGTACACCAAAAACATTTTGCCAGAAGATAAAGCCTGCATCATTTACTGGGACAAAGAAGAGGAAAGAAAGTACAAAGCGTTAAAGGCGCAGGACGAAGAGAGCCGCAGAAAAGAACTCTGGAGCATCTATTCAAAGCGAGAACCGATCAAACTCCCTATCGTAAATGATGGTTACGGAATGATTCCGGAATGTCCTATTTGTGGAGAGATGCCATATAGCACTAATCAGTGTCACTGGTGCGGTCAGAGGTTTATTCAAGACGAAGAAGTGAAAGAATATGCAAAGCCGCTGACGAAAGAGGTAACTTGCTTTTCATGCGGTAGAAAGGTAAAAGCGAACGTGAGCAAATATAACGGACACATTAGTTATCATTGCCAGTGCGGAACGAGTTTCATCGAATAAGGAGGACACAAAATGTTAATCAGAAGTCAGGATAAAACAATAATAGTAAATATTGATAATGCTTTCAGTATTGCAATTCAAGACATTAATGGAGCGACAACAATATATGTCGGAAGTCAAGGCGCTTGCTGCATTATCGCTGAGTATTCCACCAAAGCAAAAGCCATGAAAGTATTGGATATGATTCAGGAAGCCTATGTAAATGGACATATTGATTATCAGATTCCAGAGGATAGTGGGGTGGTTGTATGAAGTACAGAAAGAAACCGGTTGTAATTGATGCAGTACAGTGGACTGGTACAAATCATCGAGAAATGTTCGATTTCCTGACGGACTATCAGTGTACAGACCAGTACATGTCGGCAGAAGGTAAGAATTTCTATATTGACCATTGGAAGGTTCCGGGCGGTCTGGTTATTAAGACACTTGAGGGCGAACATCTTGCAAACATTGGAGATTATATCATCAAAGGTGTTCACGGAGAATTTTATCCATGTAAACCAGATATATTCAGAAAAACTTATGAGGAGGTGGAAGCATGATCACATTCATATTAGGATTCATTCTTGGAACCATATTCGGAGTGGCCGGCCTTGTATGCGTAGCGATCATGTACGACAAGCACCACCCAGACGAGTAGAAAGGAAGTTATGAGAGTACAACTTATAGATGTTGATGGACACAATTTCCCGAATTTGCCATTGATGAAAATATCGGCATGGCACAAGAAAAATGGTGATTCCGTAGAGTGGTATGACCCACTGACAGCATGGATAAATCCACCAGATAGGGTATATATGAGCAAGGTGTTTGCGTTCACTCCGGACTATCCGCACCCTGTATGCGCAACGGAAATCATAAAAGGTGGGACAGGATACGAGTATCCGTCCGGTGGAAAGCCATTAATGGATGAAATTGAACACATCTATCCGGATTACAGCTTATATCCAGAATTGTGTAAGGATACCGCCTACGGGTTCTTGACAAGAGGATGTCCGAGAGGATGCGATTTCTGTATTGTTGAAAAAAAAGAGGGAAGATGTAGCAGGAAAGTAGCTGATCTATCTGAGTTCTGGGCTGGGCAAAAGAACATAATCCTTTTAGACCCAAATATGTTTGCTTGTAAGGATTGGAAAAACTTAAGCCAACAACTTATTTCTAGCGGCTCATGGATAGATTTTTCACAGGGCTGTGATATCCGCATAATGACACCGGAAAAAACCAAGTACCTAAAAGAAATGAAGATTAAGCAGATTCACTTTGCATGGGATAGGTATGAGGACAAGGACAAAATCGTTCCGAAGTTTGAAATGTTTAAAAAAGAAACAGGATGGGACTATCGGAAAATGAGCGTTTATGTGCTTTGCGGATTTAACACAACTATGGAGCAGGATCTGGAACGAATTTACACCTTGAGAGATCTTGGATACAGTCCATATGTAATGATATATGACAAATATAAATTAAAAAAACGTGATCCATTAAAGCGGATGCAGAGATGGGTAAATTCCAGATTCGCATTCATGGCGTGCGAACGATTTGAAGACTATACAGGCTAGAAAGGAGCAACGGTATGCTGACAAGGAATAAAAAACTGAAGGACTACGGTATCCCAGCAGAAGACATTGAAAAACTGAATACGATGCTAAAAGACTTCCCGGCAGAGTACGGATACCTGCTTTCCAGTGCTGCCTTGTCAGCTTGCCCCAAAAATACGGTGATAGCGGATATGGTGATCGAGAATATCTTGCACCGGAAGAGTTACAGGAAAATCAGCAGAGAAAGATATATCCCAATGAATCCGAAAGACTTTTACGGATACAGACGCAAGACCGTCGCTGTACTGTATGAGAGAATGCGGTTGTTGGGAGTGTGGGAGGATGAATAAATGCGTTTAATTGATGCAGACAAAATAATTGATTCACTTGGCGGTTCAGATATAGATTTTGCAATAGGTGCAGTGATTGATGAGCAGCCGACAGCTTTTGATGTGGACAAGGTTATAAATCAATTGGAAAAAGAAGAATCGAAAGCTAGATTAGAGCTGATGGAAGATAGAAAAACAGCTTTTGAATTTTCAAGCAAGTGTAAGCTGGATGCCTATAAAAAAGCATTAGAAATCGTAAAAGGTGGTGGAGTTGAATGAGCAACGTATCAGTTGAAACATTAGAAAAGTTAAAAGAAGATATGGTAGGAAGAAGATACAAGCACTTTAAAGGAAGAACCTACATCGTAAATGATATTGCTGTTCATACAGAATCTGATGAAATCATGGTGATTTACAAGTGCTTTGCAGACCCACTTGTGACATGGTGCAGACCGTTAA